>Ga0247844_1000143_pt1 | contig 147156 bp, 78 predicted proteins | sample LaCtaG_FD_192421 | JGI IMG/M metagenome (GOLD analysis project Ga0247844, IMG submission 192421) | Freshwater microbial communities from meromictic Lake La Cruz, Castile-La Mancha, Spain - LaCruzMarch201714.5m_1 | ecosystem: Environmental > Aquatic > Freshwater > Lake | place: Spain: Castile-La...
TAATGATATACGCAATATTTCAAAGAACTTTTTTGGGTAAATTTACCCAGTTATATGACATTTTTTAAACCAAAGTATTAATCAATTAAAACTGTCTGCTCAGACTTTTCGGAGTGGACTCAAATATCAAAAGCGTTTTTTTACTAGTTATTAAATTATCGGATGCAGAAACAAGAAACTATAATACTTATCGAAGAGGAACAGATTCAAGTTGAATTTGAAGCACTGCTCAACGATTATCGGAAAACAAATCATCGTCAGAAGATTGAGCTAATAACCAAGGCTTTCAACTTTGCTAAAGCCGCCCACAAAGATATGCGACGAAGATCGGGTGAACCTTATATTATGCATCCGTTGGCTGTGGCTCGTATTGTTGTACGCGAAATAGGTTTGGGTTCTACTTCTATATGCTCGGCGTTGCTGCACGATGTGGTAGAAGATACCGATTATACGGTGGAAGATATTGAAAAACTTTTTACACCAAAAATTGCTCAAATTGTTAATGGACTAACCAAACTCTCGGGAGGTATTTTTGCCGAAAAAGCTTCGGAGCAAGCCGAGAACTTCCGTAAGTTGCTGCTAACCATGTCCGAAGATATACGTGTGGTATTGGTAAAAATGGCCGACCGACTGCACAATATGCGTACACTAGGTTCGATGCCAGCTGCCAAACAATACAAAATTGCGGGCGAAACAACCTATATTTACGCACCGCTGGCTCACCGTTTAGGCCTTTTTCGTATAAAAACCGAACTCGAAAACCTCAGTTTTAAATACGAACATCCCGATAAGTACCAGGATGTTGAAGATAAATTGGCTGTTGATGAAGAAGCTCGAATTCAGTTTTTCAAGGAATTTACAGAGCCGATAAAGAAAAAATTAGCACAGATGGGCTATTCGTTTTTTCTGAAAGAACGTGTCAAATCGGTGTATTCAATTTGGACAAAAATGAATTCGAAAAATATCCCATTCGAGGAAGTTTTTGATTTACTGGCACTCCGAATTGTTTTTGAACCAAAACCCGAGCTAAGCGAAAAAGAACAATGCTGGATGCTTTATTCAGCCCTTACCGAAATTTACAAGCCTCATCCCGAGCGCATTCGCGACTGGGTAAACAACCCCAAAGCCAATGGATACGAAGCATTGCATATCACACTTATGGGACCACTCGGTCGATGGGTAGAAGTGCAAATCCGAAGTAAACGTATGAACGAGATTGCCGAAAAAGGACTTGCGGCACACTACAAATACAAAACGGGCGAAAACGATGAATCGGAACTCGACAAATGGATGAAAACCATTAAGGAATTGCTCGAAAACCCCGAACCGAATGCTATTGACTTTATGGATACATTCAAACTCAATTTGTTTGCATCCGAAATTTTTGTTTTTACGCCCAAAGGCGAAATAAAGACCATTGCTCAGGGAGCGTCAGCACTTGATTTTGCTTTCTCGCTCCACTCCGACTTGGGTATGCGATGCATTGGTGCCAAAGTAAATCACAAGTTGGTACCGCTGAGTTATAAACTTCAGAGTGGCGATCAAATTGAAATTATTACCACCAAAAAGCAGTCGCCCATGCCTGAGTGGCTTAATTATGTGTCCACCGCACGTGCTAAATCAAAACTGCGTGCATATTTTAAAAAAGAAGAAAAACAAATTATTGCCGAAGGACAACGTTTAATCGAAGAAGTTTTAGCTGCCAAAAACCTAAAGCCAGAGAACGAAATTATTGTTAAGATAATGAATCACTTTAGTTTTACCGACCGTAATACACTTTATTTACAGGCGGGTAGAGGTTTGATTCATATCGACGAAATTTCAAAAATTACATTTAAGCCCAAGGATCAAAATGTGTTTATTAAATACTTTAAAATGCCTTTTGGAGGCAATCAGGATAATAAACATCCCAAAACGGTTCCAATAGAAGGTGTGCTTGTAAACAAAATTGACCGCAAGAAAACACTACTTCTTACCGAAGAATATGCTGGTACTGTGTATCATTTAGCCGAATGTTGTAACCCTATACCGGGCGACGATGTGCTTGGTTATGTGGATGATGAAGAGAAACTGTTTATTCACAAACGCGAGTGTCCCGAAGCGGCAAAACTCAAATCGAGTTTTGGCAAACGTTTGGTTTCGGTTGACTGGGCAACACACAAAGCACTCTCATTTGTTCAAACACTTGAGATAAAAGGTATTGACAAACAAGGTGTTATGATTGAGATTTTGAAAGTAATATCCGAAAAATTTGGAGGGAATATCAGCAAAATAACAATCGAAACAAACGATGGTATTTTTATCGGTTATTTCTCCATATCAGTCCACGATACCGAGGATATTGAATTACTTTGCAAAAACATTAAAAAAATTACTGAAATTACTTCGGTACAGCGGGTGTAAAAAAAAATCACTATTTTTGCAGGCTCAAAAAATTTTTGAACTAAAATAAAAAACTATTCTAAATAAAAAGATGGGAAAAGTAATCATTATCGGTGCCGGAGGCGTAGGAACCGTTGTAGCTCACAAAGTAGCTCAAAATCCGGATGTATTTACTGAAATTATGTTGGCTAGTCGCACCAAATCGAAATGCGATGTGATAGCTGCTGATGTTAAAAAACGCTACGGTGTGGAAATAAAAACAGCACAGGTTGATGCTGATAATGTACCCGAACTTGTTACATTGCTCAACGCTTACAAACCTGAATTACTGATAAATGTGGCATTGCCTTATCAGGATTTGACCATTATGGATGCTTGTCTCGAAGCAGGTGTAAACTACATGGATACAGCTAATTATGAACCAAAGGATGAAGCTAAATTTGAATACAGCTGGCAGTGGGCATACAAAGAAAAGTTCGAAAAAGCCGGACTAACAGCCATTCTGGGTTGCGGTTTCGACCCCGGTGTGACAAGCATTTACACAGCTTATGCAGCCAAACATCATTTCGACGAAATTCACTACCTCGATATTGTAGATTGTAACGCGGGCGACCACGGAAAAGCTTTTGCCACCAATTTTAATCCTGAAATAAATATTCGCGAAGTATCGCAACGTGGGAAATATTGGGAAAACGGTGCATGGGTCGAAACCGAGCCGCACCAAATTCACCAACCACTTAATTATCCTGAAATTGGTCCAAAAGAGTCATACGTAATTTACCACGAAGAATTGGAATCGCTGGTTAAAAACTACCCAACCATTAAACGTGCTCGTTTTTGGATGACATTTGGTTTGGAGTATTTAACGCATTTACGTGTAATTCAGAATATTGGCATGGCTCGCATCGACGAGGTGGAATACAACGGCGTAAAAATTGTGCCTATTCAATTCCTAAAAGCCGTATTGCCAAATCCTGGCGATTTGGGCGAAAATTACACAGGTTGGACTTCTATTGGTTGTAGGATTAAAGGCATGAAAGATGGCATTGAAAAAACCTATTACGTGTACAATAATTGCAGTCACGAAGCAGCCTACAAAGAAACCGGCACTCAAGGCGTTAGTTATACCACGGGAGTTCCAGCCATGATTGGAGCCATGATGTTTATGAAAGGCTTATGGCGCAAAGCAGGTGTTTATAATGTGGAGGAATTTAATCCGGATCCATTTATGGAGCAACTGAACATTCACGGATTGCCTTGGGTAGAACTTCATAATATCGACCTCGAGTTATAACTTATCCCTTGCGGGATTGGTATATAAACATAAATTGAGCTTTTTCAACATTATTTTTTGAAACAGCTCAATTTTTTTATTGGCACTTTGTGTTTGGTTGCTTCCCAATTATTTAGTTATTTTTGTACCCATGATTTGGAATGCTAAAAATATTATTGCGTTATTGTTGCTGGCTTTTTGCATGTCGGTTACTGCTGCCAATTATACCATAAGTGGTGTTATTAGCAACCAAAACTCTACCGAAACACTTATATCGGCCTCGGTTTTCGACCAAAATTCGCGCAAGGGAACTGTGAGTAATAATTACGGTTTTTATTCGCTTACTTTGCCACAAGGCCATGTGCAGTTACATTTTTCGTATGTGGGCTTTGCAAGTCAAATCCGCAGCTTTAGCTTACAAAAGGACACTACCATTAACCTTGCTTTGTTGGAGTTTATTGAGCTCAGTGAACTCACAGTTATTGCTAGTCAAAAGGAGTTAGGGACACAAGGCTCACAAATGAGCGCTATCAATGTCCCCGTTCAACTTATTAAATCTGTACCAACGCTTTTTGGCGAGTCGGATGTGCTTAAATCGCTACAACTATTGCCCGGAGTACAAGCGGGTACCGAAGGTTCGTCAGGCTTTTATGTGCGTGGTGGCGGACCCGATGAGAATTTGTTTTTGCTCGATGGTGTTCCCGTATACAATGTGAATCATATAGCTGGTCTTTTCTCGATTTTTAATACCGATGCTATCAAAAATGTGACGCTTTACAAAGGTGGTTTTCCTGCTCGATTTGGAGGGCGATTGTCGTCGGTAGTTGATATACGTATGAACGATGGAAATAGCAACAAGTTGCATGGAAATTTCTCGCTGGGACTTATTTCGTCAAAAATTAATTTAGAAGGACCCGTGGGAAAAAGTAAAAAAACTACTTTTAATTTGTCGGCAAGGCGGAGTTATTTCGATTTACTCACCAAGCCTGTACTTCGTTTAATAAAATTCGAAGAAGGTTTCCGCATTGATGCAGGCTACTATTTTTACGATATAAATGCGAAAATAACGCACAAACTGAGTGAAAAGGATAAACTTTTTGTGAGTTTTTACAATGGTAGCGATAATATTCATTCGGAAATAAACGATAGCCGATCCTACGACAATAATGTGACTGAGCAAGACAAAGTAAACATGAATTGGAACTGGGGAAACAGTATTGGCGTGATTCGATGGAACCGAATGTTGACCAATAAGTTATTTGTTAATACGTCGGGCACTTTTACCCAATACAATTTTAAAACCTTTATGGGTACCGAGTTCAACACCTTGGTTATAAACCCGGCACAAGCTACACAACAAAAATACCAACTCGAATATACGTCGGGAATTACCGATTATGGCTTTAAAACCGAGTTTGATTATGCTCCAGCACCCGAACACGATATAAAATTTGGAACGGCTTATACGCATCATATTTTTAAACCAGGAATCTCGGTTGATAAATTAAAATCTGAAACTGAAGTTCCTACAGCGCAAACCGACACAATGTTTGGCAACAACGCCATTAATACGAACGAATTAATGTTTTATGCCGAAGACAATTGGAGCATAAATTCTTTTCTGAAAGCCAACGTAGGACTACATTTTGCTTCTTTTTTTGTACAAAACACAAGCTATCAATCCTTGCAGCCACGTTTAAGTATGCGGGCCTTACTTACCGAATCCTTCTCAGTTAAAGCAGGTTTTGCAAGCATGCAGCAATTTGTACATTTGTTGGCTTACAATAATTTTAGTTTGCCCAACGATTTGTGGGTACCAGCTACTGCAAGCGTTAAGCCCATGCAATCCGTACAGTATTCGGTGGGTACTTTCTACAATTATAAAAACACAATTGATTTTTCGGTCGAAGCTTATTTTAAAACCATGAGCAATTTGATTGAATATACCGATGGTGCAAGTTTTTTCGAATCATCCGCGGGCTGGGAACGCAAGATAGTGGCAGGCGATGGACGAGCTTATGGTTTGGAACTTTTGTCGCAAAAAACGGTAGGGAAAACTACCGGATGGATAGGATATACATGGTCCAAAACCGAACGCATTTTTAATCGGTCCGATCAAAAATTGAATGGAGGAAATCCTTTTCCAGCAAAGTACGACAGGCGGCATGACATAAGTTTGGTGGTTTCGCACAGGTTTGGAGCAAAATTCGATTTGTCGGGTACAATTAAATACAGTTCAGGCAATTACGTAACGCTTCCGTTGCAAAATTACAAAGGCTTTTCGGAGTTCGATAGCAAGTTGCCTTATTTTACGAGACGAAACAATTATCAATTACCCGATTATTTTAGAGTTGATGCTGGGTGCAATTTTCACAAGCAATTAAAATACGGTCAACGAACATGGAATATCAGTATTTATAATGCTACGAATAGCATGAATCCGTTTTATTTATTTGTAAGAACCAATAAATACAACGACCCAATAACAGGCTTACTCGTGTCAAAACGAACTTTCAATAAAATCACTGTTTTTCCAATAATACCATCGGTAAGTTATAGTTATAAATTTTGATAAAACACAGTATGTATTTCAAAATTAATATATTAGTTATTTCAATGTTGTTTTCCGTTTTTACATCTTGTATCAACGAAATCAACTTCGATGCGCAGCAATTGTCCAATAATTTGGTGCTGAATTGTTTGGTTTCGCCCGATTCACTTGTGAAAGCAAATTTCACGAATAGCCGTTTCTTTTTAGAGCCCGATGCCGATTTTGTGACGGTTAAAGACCTGGAAGTGAATCTTTATATCAATGGCATTTTTAAAGAAACTCTCAAACTCAAAGGAAGTAATTATGTTAGTACCTATCGCACAAAAGTGGGCGAGAGGGTTAAAATTACAGCTCGTAGGGTTGCAACTGGCGCAAATGTAACGGCTCAAACCTTGGTTCCTGGCATGGCTAGTTTGACTAGTATTGATTCGTCGAGAATAGCAACTTTCAATACCTATATGACGTACGATACCATTGATAATCACCATAATAAGCGAATCGATACTTTAGGATATGTTCGGAATTTTAAGTTTGTTTTTGATGTAAAATTATTGGATGATGCCGAAATTCAGAATTATTATCGCTTGTCAGCCACCATTCGTCAAACATTCTCGGACGGTAAATCATCGTCGAAAAAGTTTGTACTTTATCCCGATGATGCTGTTTTCGACCGTGTAGATGGAGCCGATGTTTTTGATGCAAATTCAAGTCGAAATTTCAATATATTTACCGATAGCACATTTAAAGGTCAGTATTATACGCTCAAAACAAGTGCAAAACTAGCACATTTGCTTCCAACGCCTTCGAAGATAAAATTTCCATCAGCTAACATGGCCAAAATTCCTGTTAAAACAGAACTAATTTTCGACCTTCAAGGTATTGACAGTGATTTTTTCAACTACCTGAAAACCGTAAAATACAACAACACCGATTTGCAATACTTTTCGGAGCCTGTACAAGTGTTTAACAATGTAACCAACGGAATAGGCTTGCTGGGCGGTTTAAGCCACCGTTATTACACATTTAGGCTCCCTGCTGGTTTGTCCGGCTATTTTTATTGAGGGTTATCCTGTGGTGAAAGAACTATGGAATAATTATATTAAACCACGTTTGGTTTCAACAACCATAAATCCGTTAAAAGATAATAGAATAAGTGTCATAAAACAGAAAAAATACCTGGAACTGCTTTAAATCCTTTCAACAACAATGGCTGAAACAAAGTGAATGTTATTATGTAAACCATTGATTCTGAGATTTACAACAAATTGCTTTTCAATGCCTTCATCTGTTGAGAAACTGCTTAAATGAGGAAAATTCACAGGCTTTTCGATGCGTTTAAATTTGCACTCAATCGCTTTTTTTTCACTTTCCTGAGTGGTTACAAAATCGACTTCTGAACCGCTTTGGGTTCTGAAAAACTGTATAGTACCTGCTGCACGACGATTACGCCAAAGCTCCAACAATACGTAATTTTCGAACATCGAACCATTATCCACCCTGTATTCGGGCTCATTAAAACTGTTGTAAATGATATTACGTAATCCTAAATCGTAGAAATAGATTTTTGTCATTTTCGATATGGATTTCCGTTTGTTTGTGTGAAATGGTTCGATGAGGCGAATAATGTACATTTGCTGTAAAAGATACATGTACTCTTCACATTTCTTATAAGGTAATCTACATTCTTTACTCAATTCGTTGATATTAACCAAATTGCCAATTTGCATCGAAAGTAAACGAATAAGTTTATTAAACCCAACAAAATGTTCGTTAGCAATATACATCCGTACATCACGCATCAGGTAAGTTTGATAAATATCGTTTAATAATTCAATTTTATCGGTTGGATTTTCGGCTAATACAACTCGCGGAAAACCTCCATATATCAAATATTCGTTCAGTAAATTATCCAAAGGTGCTGTCAGTGCATTACTTTCTGTAAAATCAATACTTTGTTGAAGTTTAAATAAACTTGGATTCTTAAACAATAAAAACTCAGCAAACGACAGAGATAAAACTTCGATTACCCGAACACGACCAGCAAGCGATTCTTCTACCTGCTGTAATATATCTAAGCTTGAACTTCCCGAACACAGAATTTTTAAATCGCTGTGCTTGTCGGTAAGCAATTTAAGCATTGTTGAAATTCCTTCTATATACTGAAATTCATCCAGCATCAATAAACCGCTTAGCTCACTGTTGAGATGAATGCTTAGATATTGTTCGATGTTGCTTAGTTTTTCGAAGAGCATCGCTATTTCGCTATCCTGCCCGTTCAGAAAAAGACTGCTTCCAGAGGTGGTATAACTCTTCATAATACTGGTTTTTCCTACTTGCCGGGCACCAATAAGCACAACAATGGGAGTGTACCGATAGGCGTTGTCTATTTTTTCGTGATACGATTTTCTGATTATCAGCATAATAGTGTAATTTTTTTTGCTGCAAATGTAGGAATATATTTTTAATCTGACAAAATTCCCCATGGAATTTTATCTATTTCGACAAAATTCCCCATGGAATTTTGTCCATTACTCCTATAATCGACAATGCAACTCTAAAACAAGGAGTTATACCAACAGTACATATAAAATGACCCAAAGTCATTTTTATGTCTACTGTTGTTAATGCCGATTGAAAATTCCACTTGCGGAAGGTATACAAACAAATAGGACAATAAGACACAGTCGAAATTGGGCTATATTGTTTGTGCAATCGGTATTAGAAAGGTTATTGAAAGACACCAAATCAAATCTATCAGTCAAAAGATCCGTTGAATTAACCCATAATATGTGTCAAATAACATAGTTGCTCCCGCAATCTAAACATACAAAATCAAACATTTTGAAAATGGATGATGAGCAGAATGAACTCTATAAAGTTGTCAAAATTTTATAGGGTGTCCCAATGCGGAAAACAGGATAATTTAGAAATGCACTTCAATTTTTAAAATTTCATTACTCCGTTCGAAAATTTCGGAACTTTGGATTTTACTAAATTGATAATGGTCTGAATGTATTGATGTTTTATCTACGTAAACAATTTCGAAGCCCTTTTTCCCAACTATTTTGTAAATAAATGGCACCGAACAATACGTAAATGACAAGTAAGGTGTTTCGCCAGGTGTTGAAATAAATTCCTCGAAATTAATATTTTCGGGAAGAATTTCAATGCAACCATTTCTCACCACTATACCCAATTCGAAAAACCGACTGATAACATCTTCCTTCACTTGCCCTGTCATTCCCGGTTGCTGCACGCCAGCCATTGTTGGCGTATGTGAGTAGGGATCGAATGGGAAAGAACCGTACTCAGCAGGTGATTTATGCGCACCAATGCCTGCTTTTACGTCGGCATAATGTTTTTTCAACGCATTAATAATGCTTTTGTCTTCTTGTCTCTCGGTAGCCCAACTTATATTTTCTCCAATAGCCAGCAATAGTTTCGAAACCATGTGCCAATAAATACAACCCAAACCTTCGTATTTATAGAAAGTTCCCGAGCGGCCCGTAAACGATTGATGGTCGAAAATCTGTTCGTACACATTTTCAATGGATTGAATGTCAGTGTCTTTCACCTCGAAACTACCTTCTTTTTTCAGTTTAAGCAATGTTTCGCGCAAAAAGCTGGCATTGTTGAATGAAGCGTTGAAGTGAAATCCGCCTTTTTTATCGGTGGTGATAATGCGTTTGTCGCCTTTTGCCACCAATTCCGAAAGCAGGTTGATTCGTTTTACATCTTCGGGGTTAATATTGTTTTTTTCCAAAAATGATGGTAATCTTTTATTTGGATACAAAATATAACTGTTCTGGTCGGCTCGGTACAAAGAACTGCTGCGCAACGCATCCAACAATTTTACTGCTTCGTTGGCTGAAAGTACACCCGATGTCAAAACAGCAACTTGACCCTCGAGCATTTCGTAGAGATGACGGATTTCAACCGTTTTATCATTGAAGCTAACCAGATTGTATGCATGATACAGATTGTCTTCGCGCTTATTAGCCGCAATTGATTGGTCGATATAGGCCAATGTAAGTTCAAAGAAATTTGCAAGTTCTGATTTCGAAATAGGATTTTTCAGACCAATAAAACCATTGTAAGTTTTGTTTCTATATTTTTCGCCGGCAAGTCCCAGATTATCAGCTAACTTTCTTCTTGTAACGTTATCGCAACCTTTTGTAAGAATAATATCGGAGTCAATAAATGCACTAAACACATCTTCGAAAAAAACATACATTTCGGCTGAAATTTCGAATTTTTCGGTAGTAGATTTCGTATAAAGTTGTTTAGCAAAACTCACAAAGCGGCGCAAATAATAAACAGTAACCATCGAAGCTCCTGTGCCTACCAATGCATTATTAGCATCGTTCCATTCAGGGCGGAGTGTATTCATCCATATACCGGCTTCGGGTATAAAATTGCTTAGTTTAGCCAGCAAAGTTGCCAATAGTTTTTCGGTAAAAGTTACCAATTTCACATCCCCATTTTCGTCCAATACTAAACGAGCATCCGAACCGTAGGTTTTTTCCAACAATTCGATATCGTGATGCATTTTTGCTTCAAAACGAATGGAGTTTTTCGGATTTTCTACGATTTCAGCATAACTTTTTAGGCGATAAGGAACATTGGCATATCCAAACATTTCCTTGTTGAGCCACGAACCCAGCATTTCTGGGTAATGATTGCGCGAAACTTCCATTAACTTCAATAGGTAAATAATCTGATGATCGCCCCAGTAGCCAATGTTCGACCACGGATTTTCGGGCTCAATCACTTCCCAGTCTATTCCTTCGCTCGTCACTTTGTACGGGTTGTAACCGTCGGCAGTGGTGGCATTCAGAAACTTGGCAATAATGCCGTTGATATACTCGGGATACGAAAGCGAAAGTGCTTCCCAGTTTTGGAAAATATCGCGCCAGTTGCCTTGGTACGAAAGTAGTTTATCGCCGTTTTCGTCTTTAATGTTGATATTGAATAAGTTCCACGGACGACTTGGATCACCATGTCGGCGACTAAACGTAAGCGGAAGATATTCGAGGAATAAACGATGTAGATTTTCGTCGTTTTGCTCTTCAATCAACTTTTGCAGTTCGTTATATTCTATTTTTTCGGGAATTGTCAATAGGAAGTGACGGTGTTTTTCCCAACATTTTTTATTGAAATGCTGTATATGTTTGTTGAAAAAAGAAGCATTGAGCGTATAACCTTCGCTGTAAATTCCACCACGCATGGTATTGAAAAGCACGTTGGCAAAATGACGCGCCATACCGTTTTCGTCGGCTGTTTGCTGAATGCCATCGGCTTGCGCTACAATTGCTTTCAGGTTAACGGTACCTTTTTCGATATTTTGCTCCAAAACTTCAATTATATCTTTTGTCGTTTCAGTAAATTCCAACAGGTTATTTACCTGAGCAATATCCTGATTTACTTCGGCTACAAAATACCAGGTTTTAGACGAATTAGCCTCCAAATTCATATTTTTACAAGCAAAATAGGCGCCACGCACTCCTTTTGCATCTGACTCAGAAACAATACTTTCTCCATTTCTGAAAGCATTTAATTGGGAAGAACTAAGCAGAAAAGTCGCATCTTCCAAACCAACGCTCCAAACAGTATTGGCACGCAACGATTCACTCGGTTCAGGTCGATCAACCAAAATGGCTTCCATGCGGTAGAGTGCCAAGGTTGAATCTTCGATCAATTCGGTTTTTTTATAACCATCTACGAGTGTCGAGAATGTGTTTTGTGTAAATTTGTCGATGCCGGAAGGCAAAATATTTTGCAATCCGTCAACAATCTGCACTTCAGTTTCTTCCGGATTTTCATTTGTCAATACACTTTTTTTCACCCAACCAAAATCGTCAGCATTCATCCATGTATAACTGAATGTCAACCCCAAATCAAGATTTTTTTCTGTAAAAATAAGCTTATTTCCAATGGTGCTTTTGGCAATTGATTGTTCCAATTTGTAAACGCCTTTGTTACGTTCCGAAAATGGTTCCCACAAATATTGTTTTGCGTCTTTACTTACATGCAAAATAGTTTTACTACCGGTTATTTCGGCCGATTCGCTAATTTTATCGTCGGTATAATAGGGGAAAAGCGCCATGTCGGGATTTTTGCGACCTGCTGTCAAACCACCCGTGCTCGCAATATACATCCAATGGTTGGAGTCGCTCGCCAAACTGATAAAAAACGGCTGCATGCCGTCGTAGTTTGTTATTTGATAGTATTTTTCACCTTCAATTTGGACAAATTGTCCTTCAATTTCTTGTTTTTTTGTACTAACCGGATTGTTTCCAATAAATAAGTTATTCATTTTTAATAAATATAATTTGTTTATAAATTACAAAGGCATTTTTATTCCGTCTATTGTGAACTCTGTGCCTATGAGGTTCATATATTATTTTTCTAACGCGCGTTTGGCATCCAAATCTATTTTCATTTGGTCTGTTGTTTTTCTGTCGATTTTATAGAATATCATGAAAACGGCGCACGACATATATAGAATTCCGGGAATAACCGAAACAAGCAATTTAATTCCTGTAATGGCGGTTTCGGTTTGCTGTACATTAGGTATAAATTGCGAAATGGTCAAAATCCAACCTGCAATGGCTGCACCAATACCCCAACCTGCCTTTTGAGCAAATACAGCTGCCGAAAAATACAAACCTGTGGAGCGGCGACCGCTTTTCCATTCGCCATAATCGGCCGAGTCGGCAATCATAGTCCAAAGCAGCGGTACAGCTGGTGCATAAGCCATTTTGGCAATAATATTGAATACGTAAATGGTTGTCAAATCCGTAATTCCGGGCAGGTAAATTAATATAAAAAACAATCCCGAAATAAGCGAACTGCCGATAAATACGTTTTTATTACCAAAACGCTTTGCCAATGGTTTCGACAACGGCAAAGCCACGATAAGTGCTACAGTTCCTATTACGTTAAACCACTGCACATTATCTTCGCGTCCGAGATAGTATTTAAAATAATACGCAATAGCTGCATTTTGCATGGCGAACATAATAAACGAAACGATGCCCACAATGGCCAAAATAACCCACGCTTTGTTTTTAAATAAATTGCTTATATCTTCTTTCAACGAATTTTTTTGTTCTTTTGGCGGTTGAACGCGCTCTTTAGTAGTTTTGAAAGTGATAAAAAAGAACACCAAACTCAAGCCTGCAAACAAAAATACGGTGTACTGAAAACCTTGTGCTTTGTCGCCACCACCAAAATATTTGGCCAACGTTAGTGCCAATCCTGTTACCACAAATTGTCCGATAAAACCGGCAATAAACCGATATGTATTTAGTCCGGCACGCTCGTAAGTATCAGCCGACATAACAGCTCCAAGGGCAGAATACGGCAAGTTGATAAATGCATAAGCAGTCATCAACAATACGTAAGTTGCTCCGGCGTAAATAATTTTACCCACTTCACCAAAATCGGGTGTGGTAAATGTAAGAATTGCCAACACGGCATACGGAATTGCTCCAAAAAGAATGTACGGACGAAATTTACCCCAACGCGTATTGGTGCGGTCGGAAACTACGCCGATTATCGGGTCGATAGCCATGTCCCAAAAACGCGCAATCATCATAATTGTACCCGCTGCGGCTGCCGAAATTCCATAAATATCGGTGTAGAAAAATAAGAGCCAAAAGCCCACCATATCCCACACGAAATGTGAAGCGGTATCGCCCAGGCTATATCCAACTTTTTCTTTGATAGATAGTTTTTGAGATGTTGAGTTCATAAATTATTTTTCTGTATTGTTTTTTACAAAGGTATGTGTTCTTAAATCTAATTTAGTCATTTTTCATCACACAAAAACTCAATTTAGGGATTCATTTACCTCACTTTATTACTACAATAGTAACAGTTAATATGCTCAATACCAGTATAAATATATAATATCATGTTGCAAAACATATTTCAGGGAACAATTACTTACTACAATTTATTCATTTTACCATACAAAAAAGCCCCCGAACATTCATTCGGAGGCTTTAATTAAATAATTAAGGCAACTATGCACTTACTGTGGCTGTACCCAAATACTGGCTGCTCGAAACATTGAACTGATCGTTTGCTGATTGAAAGAAAATGTAAAACAACAACTTATCGCCTACAGCACTATTCGGTATTGGTAACGACCCACTACCTGAAGCTCTGGTTACCTTACCAATAGAATAACTTACTTCGTAATTATCCACATTGTAAACAACCATCACCGCTTTATCGGTTCCAATGCCTGAACTGGAATCACTGTTGTCGTTCCATTTGAAATTAACAACATCTTCAACCAATTGTGCAGTTGTACCCGTGGGCTGACTGAGTAGTCCATCGCTAATCAACACTTTGCTGTAATCCAGTTCCACATCGGGTGCAACACCCGTTAAAGCTTTATCCAACGCATTTTTACATGCATAGTTGTAAGGCGTCATTGTGTTTCCTGCCACCATTCTACACCCGTACTTCACTACCGGATTCAGGGGTTGCATAAATCCGGTTACAAGTCCGAACTTTGTGCGTTGATTTACCTGTCCTTCGGTGTTCGAAGTACGTTTCCTTTTCGACTTGGCAATAATAATATCATCGCCATTTTTTTTACACATACCGATAACTGTTCCTACGGTTCCTGTAAAACCTCCTAAAATACCCTGATTTAATTTACCCATTGTAAACCTCCTCTCTTAAAAAATTAATACTACTAATAACTAATGCAGTGCGTAACTGCGGTTTTTTTTCTTTTTTCATTGTTGTGAAAATTTTAATTGATAATTGATAATTGTTTTGTAGCTACGCTCTCTATTTTTACAATAATCCGACCAATAGGCTTTTTTGTCCGCATTGACCGTTATTGACCGTGCCAAACTTTTTGGTGTGGTTCTTTTTTTATAAAAATGTCCGTATTGACCGCTATTGACCGCTTACTATCCACCCATTCGGACACAAAAAAAGCAGCCTGATTACTCAAACTGCTCTTTCTTTATTCCCCTTTAGGGGTTAGGGGCTCTAAATAAACCACAAACTATCACTCCCCAGCTCACCCCAATCTTTGTATTTAAAATGCGGTGCTATTTGTGCCAGCATTTCCGGATAACGAAGCGTTACAGGCAACCATTGTCGCGAAACGGATTTCCAATACAGCAAACTAAACCGGCAAACCTGCTCAAAAATAGGGATTAACTCTTCTTCGGGCATAGCTACCGCTATTTTCGAATTGGGGAGGTATTTTTGTACACTTATTTTCAACGGAAATGGAAAACCTTCGCGCTCATCGATTTTGTCCGTTGTTGAACCGGTCAATTGGTTATTATATAGCAAGAATTGTTTATTATTAATGGCCAGATAATTGCCCGAAACAGGCATTTTGTGAGTAGCAGACATGTCGAAACCAACTACATCGTCCGAAAATCCTTTGTTGATGGAAACCACTATAACCGGAATATCCAGTTTCAATTCAGTTAGTGCATTCTGAATTGGTTTCAGGTCTTTAAAGCTCAATCTTTTGTAAAAATGAATAACCAACCGATTTATGCCTGCATTGGCATGGTAGAATTTTTTTACAGCTAACTTGATTGAGCCCGCCAATTCACTTACCTGATGTTGACTGAAACATTCGAAACCTCCGAATTGTCCTTCGTTGGTAAAACTAAAAGCACTACCAATGTATTTTTTACCCAACTCCCTACTTGTATAAGCGCTTATACCAATTACTAACTCTTTGGACTTCTGCGCCTCAAAACACCAGGGCGTAGCACCTAGTTTAGCATAAATAGCTACAGCAATATTGGCTAGACTATAATGAAATCCTTTGTTAACCGAGGCTTTCCGAAACGTTTTTTTATTTCCGCTGCTTGCTTCAGCAACCGGCATTAATTCGCGCTTATATCCCCATGACTTTGCTGTATCAAGGGTTTGTGAAACAATTCCGTGAGTGAGCAGCAACTCTTTTAAATCGAAATAAATTTTACGCTTTTGTTGCGAGGAGCTCGTTTTGGCGTGAGGCGATAGATAAATGGCTACATACCGTTTCGATGAAACAATCACTTGTTGTGCTTTACGCTGTTTAATGGCAGCTTCTATTTCCGGTATTGGATTTTCTTTGTCATTGAACCAAATACTAAGGTTTTGTTCGGTTTGATAATGCATTTTTAAATACTCCGAAATACCTTTGAATTCGCTTGGGTATTTTCCTCTGAAATAATCGTCGATAGTCATAGCCAATGGTTTATCATCTTCATGGCCTATAAACATAAACACAATTTCGTCAGTTATTAGTTCCTTTGGCCCCAATTGTGGCATTCCGAATTTTGGTTGTGCATGTTTACCTTCCCCAAACTGAAGTGTTTTTAATGCTTTTGTATCAAATACTTGGGGTGAAGCCACTTTCCAATCCCCTTTGATTGATAAAATTGCAGCTAAGCCCTCTGTTTCTAAAAACATACTTTTAAACTGCACCATTTCATCAAAATGCTTCAAATACCGATTGCTTTTATCGGGAGCAGGTACGCTAAAATTTAATCTCGCACGTAGTGCCGGATGGAGACAAGGAAATACACGATTCATATTTCGGCGTGCCCGTTCGGTCATGTATTTATGATGCTGAATTTCAGACTCGAAAAGCACCCACCCAAATAAATCATTATTCGTTTCGGCAAAAATAGCATTCGACAAAGCCAGATTATAAACCGAATGCAACTCACCAACTATAACAACCATCTCAAAGGATTGCTCCTCGTAATTGAACTGAATCCGTACAGTATAAGCTTTGTATCCTGTGCAATCGGGATAGGGCGATTGTGACTTCACCCACACTTCGGTATCCGATACGAAATTGGTACGACAAGGCAAGTCCAGCGATTTAAAATAGTTGGAAAGCTGCAATGTGTAGTATTTTTTCAGAAACGAAACAGACCAGCAGTATTCACCCTCGCGGCAATTATCAGGTGATACGGCTTTGGAAACTGAAATAGTTGCACTCGCCGTAGAAGCTGTTTGGGCATATACAGCAGTCCAATCTTCGGGTAAATCATATTCCGCTTTGAGTCGGTTGGCATCTTTTTCCGAAAATTTCAGCGCATCATTTCGGGGAATTTTGGGAATAATTCTTTTCCTATGACCGAAATGCCCAAATCCTTGATATTCTTTTCCATTATATCATGACCGTCTTCAATCACATAGAGTTTTTCAACATGTTCGGCTAATTCGCGAATCAGTTTTTCGGGCAGTGGCATCACCATTCCCACTTTCAGAATGGAGGCATCGGGCAACACTTCTTTTGTGTAAAAGTAAGGTGTTCCTGCTGTAATTACTCCAATTTTTTTACCCTTCAACTCCAGTTTGTTAATATCGAAATTGTTGCAGTCCGCAGCCAAGCGCCTCATGTGAGCCGGAAAATCGTTAAAGCATTTGGTTAACTTTGGATGCTCCGAGCCCTTGGCATTCATCATCATGGTTGTCATGATAACCTTGCTGAAACTCACCTTATATTTACTTCTGCATTTTGCTTCGTATGTAATGCTTTCGTCGATGGCAACTCCACTGGTTGTTTTGCATATTACCGATGTAATTTTAAGAATAACCGGAGTGCTGTATTCTTCGCTAATCTCGAATGCTTTAATCATCAGATCCTTGGCCTCCTGACTATCGCTAGGCTCCAATACTGGTATATTAAACATATTGCCATAATGACGTACATCATTGTAATCATCACCCGCAATACGACCTACATCATCGCCAACTACCAATACCAAACCACCGTTAATCTGACTGCCTGCAGCACCACCCAATGCGTCGGCTGCTACGTGCAAGCCCACAGTTTTCATTACTGCTAAGCTACGATAACCTGCAAACGAAGCGCCAATGGCAACTTCTAAACCAACTTTTTCATTTGTCGACCACTCACAATAGATATCAGGGTACCGCTGCTGGGTATAATCCATTACTTCGGTGGAAGGTGTACCCGGAAAACCGGAAGCAACTTTAACGCCTGCTTCAAAGGCACCTCTGGCAACTGCTTCGTTACCATTCATCATTTTCATGGTGGTAATCTTATTTTCTTTCTTCATATTATTAAAAAAAACTCCAAGTATTTTGCGTATTTTTATCGATTTTCTGATAAATCCGACAAAATTAATGCTTTTTTGTTACACTCCAAAATCAAATAGCAATTTAATTCAATAAATTGTAATATTATTACAGTGAAAATCAGGATTTTTTTTTGAGGGACGTTTAGGCCAAAGTCGCCACTAAAATGATAATAAAACAGTTCGGAACGGTTGAGAGTCGGATAGAAACATGCTTACATGGAGCATTAAGGAGTTATTACACCATTGCCCTCAAGTAAGCGTATTTTGAACACTACCTTGCTCCATAGAGCCTGTAGCTTCGTGTCACACGCTTTAAATATGGAAATTTATATCTAAAATAAGGTAGAAAATTATTTTTTAATAAAACTTAGTTGCTGTGTGGTTTGTGAACTTACATTGGTAACTAAAACGCAATATATGCTGGGAGGCAAAAATGAAACATCCAACTGATTGTTTACAATGTTGTTTTGCGAAATGACTTCACGACCATCGATGCCATAAACTCTGCAAGTTAAATTATCGTTGCTGTTGATCCCGCTTATGCTAAGTTTGTCCGAAACGGGATTTGGGAACACTTTCAATGCGTGTTTATCCAAAAGCTGACTCACTGCCGTAGCCGACTTAATGCGTTGAATTTTATTGATGCTTTGAGCCAGATTAACCAATGTGTCAGCCGAAATTAATTGCTGCTCGTCGAGTGGTGCATATATTTCGAGACTCGATTTCAACATCTTACCAGTGTTCAAAGCCGCAATTTCAACACTGTTCATGCCTGAGCGGTAAAGCATCCAATCGCGGTAGTCGATAGCCGAAGGAGCTGTTTCGGGATTTATTGTAAATTCTGTTGGAACCAGTTTTTCGCTAACCGAACCAACCTGTGTATTGTCAACATAGAGATTTGTTTTTCCCAAGGCGTAATAGTGTGTTAGCGTAATTTTGTGCCATTGTCCATCGTTTACGGTAGCTGTTCCGGTTATGGTTGTGCCACTTGGCGAAATATACGAAAGCGTTCCGTTGGATTCAATACGCAACAAACCCTGTGTGCTATTGCTTGTAAATGTGGCTATAACTCCGGTTGCTTTAGTTCGAATATCAATTACGTTGGTGAATGAATGTATTGTATTTTCGGGAACGATATTAAATTTATCCGTAGTAATGGTTGTACCTGCACGAAGCCACGAATTGCCATTTTGCTTAGTAGGTTGTGGTTTATTGGCAGCCAATGCATCGAAAAGGGATGGCACTATGGTATGAAAGAATTCAATATGCCCCTCGGTATTTGGATGAGCAGCGTCCATCACATAACCGGTTACCCATTTACCTGTTTCATCGTCGTCGGCACCCAAAAAATTATAACTCGGCACATCCCACTCGTGAATTAGCAAATTCATTTGTTTTACAAAGTTATATTCAGTAGCAGTGTAGCTGCCATGAGCATAGCAATTGGCTACAATTGGAATTTTTCCGGCAGCGCGAGCTTTGTTAATGAGCAACAACATATTGTTTTTAAACTGGTCGAACTTAGGTTGTCCGCCGCCCATAATTCCTTCGTTACCAAGCGAAAGCGCGTACACCACGTATTTGCTGTTGTCGTTTAATAAGTCTGTTTCCCAACGATTTAGCAAGTCGGGAGTGGCGTTTCCACCTATGGAAATATTAGAAATAGACCAGTTTAATCCCTTATTTGAAGTAAATCGTTCGGACAATAACTGATTGTATCTGTAAGAATAGCCCTGATTATTGGTAGCTCCCCAACCGTATGAAACCGACGAACCCATTTGCGAAATGCGCAACGGATTTATAGGGTAAATTTTATAGCTGCCGGTTGCCAGATTCACCCTTATAAGCACCTCACCCGAAACTGCAGGAGTAATTTCAGTACCATTCTGAGCAATCGTTCCCGCACTTGCCCCCATGCCGTATACCAACGGATTTTGATCGGCTTTGGACGAAATAAAACGTAGTGTTCCGGCTGTATTTAGCGTTGTCGAAATTTCAAATAATCCGTTTACATTATCGGTGGTACTGCCCATTACTTGTGTAAGAGTCAGTGCATTTGTTGCGTTTGTACCAGCTTGCGTAGCCGAGCCAGTTAAGTACAATTCGGTAATCTGATTGCTGATTGTAATTTGTTTGGTTGCACTTATCGTTTGTGAGTTTTGGATAAACGAAGCACTAACCGTTACCACGCCATTCTTTTTGGGAGTAAGCAATCCACCACTACTAATTGTTGCAATACTGTTATCGTCCACCGACCAGTTTATAATGTGAGGAGTGGCATTGGAAGGCGTATAAACAACTGATAATTGGGATGTAGCACCGGATGAAGTGATATTGCTGCCCGAAATTTCGATGGAAGTGGCATCAACCTGCACCACATCATATTCTTCAATTTTCAGGGCATTGATATAAGCAAAAGCGTCGGTAGAAGTGGCAATTGTTGTTAGTGAAATATTCCCTGAAGCATCAGGAGTAATCAACCCAGTAGTATATACATTACTGTTATTTCCGTAATATGTAACTGCTTTGGTATTGCTTCCTTGCGATGTAAGCGAATAACTTACATTTAATGTTGTAGGATATGAAATTGAAGGATTGATATAAACGGTTCCACCTAAACCAGTAGCAGTTGAAGTAGCTAATGTTCCAACCACTGGAGAACCATCTCCTTGAAAACTAAATTGACTTGTACGGTCAGAAGCATTGTTTCGACTACCAAATATTTTGAATTTATACCTTTTTTTTGTGTCGAATCCTGCGAAATTTATGATCGGACCATTTGTTTTTGCTTGCGTATAAATATAATCTTGAGTGGCTGTAGGTATTGCTAAATCGGAGTTAAAACCAAACTGACTTGCAAATGGGCTTAATAAACCACCATTCAATTTTCCGTTCGTAATAAATTGTGCAGCACTGAATGTTAATGAATATCCGGTAGAAGTGTTTTTTGCATTTTTCAGATTTGAGAATGTGGTCAAAGGCATGGTAGTGCTTCCCGCTGCGTTTGAAATATTATTCCAATAATTTCCATTCAAATCAGGATTAGTAGTTTCATCGCCATTGGTTCCATCATTTGGTCCAAAATCGAAATAGAAATTCTGTGTATTCCCCGAAATAGTAAAGGGAACATTAAATGTACTTGTTTCAATTTTTCCAGTTTGATCCTTCAGTTTCATCCAGAAGCCACTTGAAGTCTGAATTTCAACAATAGTTTTTCCAAAATAGGCGGTAGGTGTGAGCGACATGGTCCAATTCATTCCTCCCGCATAAGTTAGTTTTGAGATTGAAGTTGAATTCGTGTAAGTAGGATCGGGATTAGATGGCGACCAAGCATACATGTACACATCCTGACCAGCTTTAAAACCAGAGTTCGACAAATCGAAAGTCCAGGTAACTGGTGCATCGAGCGCATAGGTACCCGATGGATTACCCAGAACGGTAACAGGTGAAGCAGTGGCTACTGGAGTACTAAAGGTTGTATGTAAGGATGCTGTAAGGTCTGAACTTCCAGCATTTTGTATATTAAACCAAAATTGACTTGCATTTTCAGCTATTTCTGCCGCTGATTTATTAAAGAAAACAGTTGGAGTAAAAGATAATGACCATATTTTATTGCCTTCGTTCTTGAGAACTACGGAAGAATTTGTTGGATAGTAAGTGCTCGGACTCCAAAAGTAAATCACCAAGTTTTCGGAACCTGTTAACGAACTTGTTGAAAAATCAAAAGTAAATTTAGCCGCTTGTTCAAGTATAACTAAAGGACTTGTATCTGCAGTTTTTGAATATGTTGTAGTAATAACAGGACTTGCAATTGTAGCTGCATTTGCCCACAAAAAAGAAGACAAGAATAACGCTATCGTATAAATTCTTTTACCGATTTTCATTTGATTTATTTTGTAATGCATTATTAATCAGGCTATAAACGGAGTGTTCGTATACGAATCCGTTGAAATGTGGTTTCTTGTTTCAGAAGGCCCGGCAGGAGGTGTTGATTCCAATGCTAGCGAGATTTCGTTATCCAATTCAACAAGCTCAATTTGAGGTGAAATGTATGATTTTTTGTTTTCCATGATATTCGTTTTTTGCAACCACAAAGAACACAGAGTTTATTCACAAAGCTTTGTGCTTTTTGTGTCTTCTTCGTGTTCTTTGTGGTTCAGTCTTATTTAATAATTACTCTTTTTGATACATTCGCAACTTTTACAACATAAACACCTGTTTTTTGTTTCACGCTTCGTATTTCACGTTCCGTGTTTAGAATACCATTTTCAATTAATTGTCCAACAGCATTGTAAATACTGTACTTGCTGTTTGGTTTGGCTATTATCATGATTTGGTTTTGGGTATTTACAAATACCGACACAGGATCGATGTTCGTATTGATTGTGCCAGTTGAAACCTCTGGTGCTCTGAACAGCAGACTAAAACGACTTTCGTTGTTTGACGTTGCTGTAGCAGTTGTAAAACTGTATTCTGCTGCACTTGTCAATTCAGTTTGTGTATTTGCAACCTTGTCGAACAGATAGATACTTGTTCCTTGAGGCAGATTATTCAGTTCACTAATTTTGAATTTTAGAGTAGATGCAGCATTCAAACTAAATCCTAACGGAATTTCCATATTGTCTGTGATTGCATTTAAGCCGTTTATCACCAATCGTTCATCATTAACTTTACTGTACAGATCAGGCACAGTAGTACTATTGTTCATCATTTTTGGAGAATCGTAGGCATCGTAACTGTTGCTTGCCGCAGCGTCCTCATAAATCAGCAATTCGTCATTTTCGGTTCCATTAATCAATTGCAAACGCACACTGGCTCGAGTATCCTGTTTGCGTGCTTTCATTAAGTTACCATTATCGTCGCGGTGCTCGCGCATGGCATTTGTAAAGCTCATTTGTGTAGTGCTTGTTCCTGTTTTTACACGCACCCAGAAAGCTTGTGTAGGTGGAATATAGCGAGTTACGGTGGTATTTACAGGAAGTGCCCCATTGCTTACTACATAACTTGAACCAGCACCATTCCATGTAACAAATGTATATGCATCCGAACTGTTTTTGGTGCGATAATAATAGGTATTATCTAAATTTGAATTGGCTGCTGCTACATCCACCCAGTCGAGGTACGAAGGATATGGATTGCCCACTAAGTTAAATCCTTTGCCTTTGGCATCGTTGCGGGTAAGGTCGAAGGTGGTCGTAATATTTCCATTGTTAGCAGTTCCGCTAAACTGAACAGTTGTTTCTGCACTTGCCTGAGCGATATATCCTTTCCCAATCGCCATTGAGGTTCCGGTATTTAATCCTTTCCAGTAAACCGTAGAACCAGTAACTGAAAAGTCAGCATTATTACCAGCCTCCACATATTCGTAATAACGTGTGATATTGGTTGCAGGTGCCGAAGCAGTGCTCACCGGACTGGAAACATACCAGTTACGGGCAGTTCCGAGGTATTGTTGAGCAGTAACAGTTCCGCTGTATGTTCCGTTATTGAGAATCGTTGCTGTACCAGTAACGTCGCTTTGTAAGGTTATACCGCTGGTGGCAGTAAGTGTGTTGCCATTGCCAAGAGTAAGTTTAGCTCCGGGAGCAAGGGTGATACTATTTACACTTGAATTGTTATCAATAGTTAATGTTCCAGCGCTGGCAATGGTTAAACTGGTGCTGGAATTTAATCCTAAAGTAGAAGTGTTCATTGATGAAGATATACTGGTTTGTATGGGTACAATTTCACCCGATGATAAAATTTGAGCACCTGCCGTATATCCAGTAAACGAAATTTTGGCGAGTTGCGCTGAAGTTAAAGCTGCGCTACTTGAACCAATATAAATATGCCCATTTGTTCCAGTGCTACCAGCAGTTCCCGTCCAACCTGTTATATTTAAAGTACCTCCACCCCAAGTTGCAGCAGAGCTATTTGCAAAATAAAGATTCTGAGCTGAACTTGTAGCAGCCAACGCAATAGTTCCACCACTTGCGCCTACAGTTAATGCACCCATAGGATATGCGCTTGTACCACAACTAAATCCAGCTGATGCAGCTCCTGTGCTTAATGTTCCTCCATTTATAGTTACTGGGCTTTGTACACCTGATGCTCCTGATGGAATTGCGTGTGTTGCCCCCAATCTTAATGTTCCCGATGTGATATCAGTTATTCCAGAATAGGTATTTGCTCTCGAAAGTATAAGATGTCCTGTTCCTGTAGAAGATACTTTAACTCCTCCAACACCACTTAAAATATAAGCAAGGTCAAAATATTTGGTATTATTACAGGCTATATCAAAAGTTCCAGCAATTGTTTGTGTCTGAGTGCTTGGTGTTAACTTCAGGTCACCAGTTGGGGTATTAATAAATTTACCTCCACCTGCATTTGTAGTAATCGGAACAATTTGGGTTAAACCACCTGTACCAGTATATATTGCAGTTCCTACATCTGTTGCATTGCCAAGTATAACAGGTCTTCCATTTAAATTCGTTCCAAAAAAGGCAAAGTTCATGTTACCTTGCTCAATTAACCAACTACCAGTAATACCACTTCCAGCATTGTTAGTTCCAGTTATGTTTAATGTCCCAAAACCAGTCTTTTTTGCATTTCCACTTCCACCAATTACTCCAGAAATGGTTATAGTTGCTCCAGCATTAGGCACATCAATTGTTAAAGGTTGAGAACCACTTCTTAAAATATTTCCCGAAAATGTATTTGTTCCTGATGTATTTTGTCCACCAATAATTCGTGTTCCGGCATCACCAGCATTTACATTTATTGCTCTTGCAAATGTAGTTCCACCCGTTAAACTTGAAAGATAGATTTTGGCTGATGTGCTTAAAGCTCCACCATTTCCTAGCCAGATGCCACTTGCGGAATTAATATCACCACCACTTTCAATCCAAAGCTCACCATTATTTATCTGTGTTTGACCAGTATAAGTATTAATAGCTGAAAGTTTCCAAATTCCAGTTCCATTTTTCACAAGGTTTCCGGTACCAATTCCGATTATACTTGCAATGCTACCACCCGAAGCACCATCTAATGTTAAATCGTAAGCGCCGGTAATAGTTCCAGTATGTGATAATGCTATAGTACCAGCTCCACCAGTAATTGTACTTGCTGACAATAAAGTCAATAAGCCTGGGAAAGTGGCAGGTGTAGAGCTACTGTTATTTACCGCTCCTGCACCTGAAAAGCCAGCTCCACGAGTATTTAGAGGTTCGGCATTTGTATAAGTCATACCGTTCAAATCTAAAGAATAACCAGTATTAACAGTTGTTGAACCAACTACTGAACCAAGAGCTGTAGCACTGCCTAGCTTCAAAGTACCATCCGAAACAGTAGTAGTTCCTGTATAGGTATTATTACCACTCATAAATAAAGTTCCAGTACCCCACTTCGCTAATTTTATTGCCCCACTACCATCCGAAATCACACCACTCAATGTTAAGTTTTGTGAAGCACCCGCAGTTAAAACTAATTCTTTGGTTCCACCCGTAGCATTTGCTGCCGAAATAGTAGAACCAATATTTAAGCCACCCGATCCTGCCCAAATATGCATTCCATAAGCATAATTTAGCGCACTTTCATTTCCAATTTGAAAAGGAAAATTAATGGTTTGCAAAACTCCAGTCCAATTTTGTATCAATGGATGATTGCCTCCAAAATCGTAGAAGATATTTGTAGTGCTTCCATTCAATGTATGAGATGCAGTTGAATTGTAAAAATTAATTTTAAACCGGTCTGTTGCTACCAAATCGTTTGTCGAAACCAGTCCATTCACCCCTTCGAATTGAATAATATCTCCGCCTGTAGGCACTGCTCCGGCACTGCCATTCCAGAAAAATTTTGGACTTGTACTCGACCAATAATTATTTGCATCAAAAGTTTGATCGTTTCGCCAATAATAAACTGTTTGAGCACTTAAGCTCATTATCCCTGCCATAAAGCAGAATAAAAGAATTAGTTTTTTCATGATAGTATTTTTTTATTATTAAAAGTTTTATATTTAGTTATTTAAAAGCATCTTAAACGATTCAGATTCATTAATTCGTACTATGTAAATTCCTGATGGAACTTGTTTTGATACTACTTTTTCTCTTTGAGCAAGTATTGTTTGAATATTTTGGCCTGTGATATTGTAAATTTTAATTTTTTCTGAACCAAGTAAATTACCAATGCAAATACTGCCGTTTACATCCGTAAAAGTATAATTGCGTTTAAAAATATTCTCTTCATTCGTAGTTAAACACCCTGTTAAGGCTGTCCAAGCCAACGAACCTTTCGCTGTTGTATTCGTATCCGAAAGTGCATCACCGCCTCTATTAGTGTACGACATTCCACAATATGTGGCATTTCCCGCCGGATTTCCAGCAAACAAAAGACCGTAACCACGCTTGGTTGTGCTGTTTGTTGTGTTATTATTTGGATATTCTTTCCCTGTTCCATTTACCCGAATATTTTCAAAAACAAGGTTGTAAAACCCATCTCCCGCATGTTTTCGAATATAAACAGCATCGTTTTTTGAGTTTACAATATCAATATTTACAAATTTCACATTGTTGATACGCGTTCCGGCCACATTATTACAAACCAAATCGATAGCTCCAACCGGCGTATTAAACAAATCGTTCATAGTGCCGCAGTTTTCGATTGTTATGTCGGTAAATTGATGTAAACCACCCGTGTTAAATGCAATGCCGGGAAAACTGTTATTCACACGCAAACCCACTTCCAGATTATCACGAATCAACAAATTATGTGCTTTATTGCTCAACCCACCGTAAATAGCACAACCCGCTGCACGCCAGCAGTTTTCGGATGTATTGTATCGAAATGTATTGTTCTGACATTCCAGCCCATCGGCCGACCAAACAGCCATATCATCATCGCCATTATTCCGAAAGCTACAATGTTCGACCACTGCGTTGCATGTTCCTTTGCAAAGGTTTACGCCATCGGCATAATTGTTTCGGAAGCGACAATATTTCATTACAAATCCGTCGGCATTGGTAATGCCCGAATAATAATACTGTGCAATCCACGCCCCTGCCACAAAATGCTCTGCCCAAATATTTTCAATCACCGTACCCGTTGTAAATACACCATTGATGGCTTTGTACGAATCCGTTCGTGAATTTCGTACCGTTGTGAGGTACAAATCCGAAAAACAGATACCCGATGCATCGGCATACAAACCGCCTTCGTTGGCTGTAGTGTATGTAAAATTAATTTGTGTATACCACATTCCTGCACCTATCAACTTCGTATTATTCACACCAAACCAAAGTTTGCGATTCACATTATAGACACCAGCCGGTAAGAATATAGTTTTACCGCCGTTGCCATCAATGAACGTTTGAAGTGTACTTCCATCACCACTATACGTTACAGCTCCCGCCGGTGCTGTTTTTGCTGTTGCCACAGTTTCTAATTCGACAAAGTCAAGGCTTATATTCCCGCTTTCGCGTATTAATTTTAGTTTTCCACCTGTCGGAATTTTCGTAGCTAATTTTACTCTCACCTCATCGAACCTCATTTTGGGATTTGTATTCACAACACCTACATTGTTCGGGTTTCCGTTGGTGGCTAAGTACTCCCACGACCAATTGGACGTGAGGTTAAGCGTAGCTACTTTGCTACCGTTGTTGTAAACGCCCATTGTTCCTGACTGACTATCGGGTACGCTGTAACGCACCACCAGTCCATCGGCTGCTTCAGTTACTGTCCACTCTGCCGAAGCATTCGCTGCCGACATTGTAACACAAACCTGACCGGACGCTTCGTTTTGTAAATCAGTCTGTTTGTACGATTTTGAAAGTACGACAGCATTCGCTAATGTTGCCTGATCGGCTTCGTATCGTTTGTATGTTGCATTGTAATAACCACGCTGAGCGTTTAAATTAACAATAGATAAAAACAAAAAAAGTAATAGGCTAGGTATCAGCTTATATTTCATTTTAATATGAAAATTTAAATCTGTTTTTTCCATCAATCACCAACACATAAATCCCTTTGTTTATTTTTGTAATGTCAATTTCCGAATCATTCATCTTGTTGTATGTCATTACTCTAACACCTGAAACAGCATAAATATCAACTTTAGAATATGTGCCATTAATCAAAACTTTTCCCTGTACTTTGTTTACTTTAATATTTACATTTTCAGATGGTATTATATCGTTTGTTGAAACATCATATTCTTCCATTTTTATGGCGTTAATGTACGCAAAACCACCTGTAACTACAGTCAGCGATAGTTTAATTTTATTATTTGCATCCGGTAATACATATTCGGAATAATAAACCGAACTGTTATTTCCATAAAATGTTACGGCCTGTGTAAAACCAATTTCGGAAGCTAATTTATAGTCGATATTAAATGTTGCTGGGTAGGTAACAGTTGAACTGATATAAACAGGACCACCTAAGCCTGTCACACTCGACGTACTTAATGTGCCTGTAACAGCACTTCCGGCTCCCTGTAGCGTGTATTGCGATGTGCGCAATGAGTTCGTGTTACGGCAGCCAAAAATTTTAAAACGGTATTTTTTTAAGCTATTTAAACCTGAAAATTCTACCGATGGGCCATTTGATGCGAGTGTTGTAAAAAAGTAATCTTCAGTAACCGTATTGATAGCAAAATCCTCGTTACCTGAAAACTGACTTGCATAGGGTGTACGCAAGCCACCATTCAGTATTCCATTGAAATCGAAACCTGTTCCTGTAACAGCCAATGAATATGCAGATGTAGTGTTAATGCTATTTATTATGTTTGGAAGCGAATAACCACTTGTAACAGTACCAACATTATTCCAGTAATTTCCATTCGTATCAGGATTTGTTGTGGCATGTCCGTTTGTATTATCATGTCGGCCAAAATCAAAGTAAAAAATATTAGTTTGAGCTAAAATAGAAACAACAAGGACTAAAAATAGAGAAGCAAGTAAAAGTTTTTTCATTGTAAATGTATTTGAAGTGTAACTGACCAAAATTGGTAATGCAAATATACTTAGACATTTAATAGATAATTTTTTGAAAAGTAAATATATAAAGAAGTATATGCTTAGATATGGCCTATATTATTGAAATTCATATATTTGAATGCTGTTTTAAAGGCGAAATATATAATGAGTTTATTGTGAAATATGATGCATAGTCTTCAATTTTATACTGATAGTTGGTTAAATTAAAATTCTTGAATTATTAATTTTTGAACAAAAGCCTGATTTATTTCCCCATTCATATTTTCGTTTTCAGGTTCAAAACGTATCGAAACGATATGTTCTCCTTTTTTCAATGGCAGTACTATTGGGTTCGTAAATCCTATGTTAGACCACTCATCTTTTCCCCGCTGTGGAAATACAAATATTCCTGTACGTTTCTTATCTATGTAAACTGAACGTAATGCGCACTTATTTTCGGTATTTACAGGTCCGTTACCATTTACATAACGAATCGAAATGGAATAGCGACCATCCTTTTTTACTTGTATTGGGATATTAATCAGGCTGTTTTGTGTTTTACTAATTTCGATAAAACCGTTTGGCTGACCAGAAATAGTTCCAATTTTATTCTCGACATATTCTTTTACAAAATATTCTTCTATGTTACTATCAAACAAAACGGGCTCTGATAAAAAAGATGTAATTCCGGCACTATTTACTGCTGCCACTTGATATTCGCCTGCCTGCACGATATTCGATGAATTGGTTGAAACCTGAGCTGTTTTTTTCCCATTTCTGTATATCTGATAAGTATTAATTCCTTCAATCGTATTCCATTTCAGTTGACCGTTTTCCAAAATAATTACCGGTGTTTCAGGACTAAAAGCATTGCTAACCTGTTCCGTTTTGTTAGTAGAATGTAATCCGTTTAATGTAATTTTCACAGTATGCTTGCCCGACAAAACAGCCGGAATTTCAAACTTTTTAAGTACTTTCCCATCAAGTTCAAAACATTTAATTCCATTTCCATAACCTTCCATTTGGATATTGAGCAGCACGTTGCGGTATTTGAAATTTGAGAGCGTACGATTTCCGGCAATTGTTTGTGGCACAAATGGATGAAACCGAAGCTTATCAGTTTCAAATTCAATACCAAACAAGACTTTATGTACCAATGCCAGATTGCCCGATAAACTCCAAAGCATATTGTCGGAATTGATTTGTGTGCCTGCAAAATCGCCGGTTTCGGCTACAAAATTTTCTTTGTTGGTAAGAAATAATGCCGATGGTCGATAAATGGCAGCAATACTTTGCAATACCGATTGTTCGTTGCCACTTTTAGCCGATGCAAGTGCCCAATACGACTGTACAAATGGCCAAATAGCATTGTTGTGATAGGGTGGGATGCCCGGAATTTGAGGATAAATGCATGGAATGCCAAAATCAGTTTGAGGTGTTTTTCGAATAATTATTTCGGATTGTTTTTTATTGGATACGCCAAACAGCACACAAAGGGCCCCGCCCAATGCTTCGGAGCGTGGTGATACGCTTTTGTAGTTGCGTCCGTACATATATTGGGCGTAATAGCCTTTATTATCCAACCATAAATATTGATTAATTCCTTTTTTTATTTTTTGAGCAATGCCTCTATGCTTCCGCACCGTTTCTTTATCTTGGAGTAATTCAGCCATTTCCGACAGTACAATATTTGCCTGATAATGTACTGCATTTGTTCCTAAACATTCCGATTCGTAAATATCGGCAGGTTGCATCCAACGTGGGTAAGTTTGTTCGCGCCAATCGAGAAACGAAGACTCACCTTTCACCATGCCCGTAATAGGATTATAAGCGTTTTTTATGTCATCCTGTATAGAGTTTTTTACAATCTGATATGACTGTTTCAACCAATCATTGTCGCCAGTTACTTTGTATAATTCCCAAGCTGCCACTGCCCAAATCATACGGTCGGTAGAAACCGGGTAAGCTCCTCCTGTGCCTGTATCCTGTATAATTCGATTATTTTTTACCTTTTTAAGCAAGCTATATTTAGCTACTTGAGGCTGTAAATAAGCCATAGAGAGAATAATGCTGTAACTTATATCGCGTGTCCAGACTCCAGCCCATTCTTTACCTGTGCGAAAAGTACTGTCAGGCTCAACAGCCTGAATCATTTCTTCGATAGCCATATTACAAATGGCATCGGACATAGGAAAATCAGATTTATAAATTGGATATGCCGAAGTCTCTTTTTTCAAACGTCGTAAAGTGGCAAGTTCTTTCTTATCCTTTTGTTTATTGAGTATAAAGGTTGTTTCGAACACACCATCACCATCATTGTCAAGCAGTTGTGCCCCTTCTTTTCCATATAGATTGCTGAAATCCCACGACAATGGCGCTTTGTTTCCTGCCACATAAACTCCTTTGAAATCATCTTTATTAAGCCTTTCGCCATTATAAAAAGTAAAATAGCCTTTGTTGCGAAATGTATCAAATACTTCGCGCATATCGAGTTTTATGGTCCATTGCGTATTCTCAGGCAGGTTTTGCTGTTCTAAAGCTGGCTGTAATGACAAATACTGCTGTCCGAATTTTATTTCGGTAATACATTTTCCGCCAATTGGTTGCAACGTTATTTTGTGATCTTTACCCGCAAGCATTTCATTGTCGCGACAGTTAATACTAAACTTAAACTGCATTGTTGGACTGTATTTATCAGCTTCCTGACTGCGATAATTCGAATTAAGTTCAGTTGAAGAAATGGCTGTAGCCGTGAAATTTCCCTGAACCACTTTATCCGCGAAAATTGAGAATGCATTTGATTTATAAATGGCTTGAGCCTTCACTTCCGAACGGCTTGTAAACCCAATTGTGATAACGACAATTAATATTTTTATTTTCCAATACATATTTTTCACTTTAAAAAATTCAACCAATAAATTAATATTCAACCACTACCATATCCCAGTAGCGCAATTCGGGTAAAGTAAAACTAACTTTATTCCCTATTTGAGCAAAATTTAAACTGCGCGATGCACCTCCAACAAAATCGGGAGTGGCAATCCACATTTTTTTTACTTTGCTATCGGTTGCAAATGCTAGTTTTGCATCTTTTATTAAAGCCGGCATTACCTGAATGGCTGTATTATCGCGCCATTTTTGAGTAGTCGAATTTGTAAAATTTATAAAGTGAATAATTTGCTTATTATCCACTTTTTTAGCAACAATAGCAACTTTAGCTTGAGAAGCAGGCCATGTATCCAATGTCATTTTTTTATCAATAGAGCTTACCGCAACAGTATTAAATGTTCCGCCATTACGCAATAGGTTTTGATAAGCAACCAAAAAATCGTAATAATATACCAAGTTACGTTTCAAATCATCTTTCATGCTCAAATTATTGTTGGGAAAATATTCACGACAAAGCATGTGTTCGCCTAATTCAATGTGTGAACCACCAAAAGCAAAAATCACAGCATTGGTCATCAAAACAGATGAGGTATTAAAATATCCTGTGGTTGCTGCCATATCGTAATTCATATAAGCCGCCAATACCGTATTTTTGGTGTTGTTCGAAAGCGTATTGTTTTGTTTTATTATTAGCGATAGGTCGTTATAACTATCGGATGGTGACCAAACTTCGGAATACATAAAATCGCTGGTTGAACTTCCTATACCTTGTTGCCCGTTTTGAGCAACAGCATTCATAACATTGTATTTTGCAGGAATAGCTTGTTTAAAGGCATCGACATACGATTTGAAAGCATTGCTGAAATTTACCGAAATTCCATCATAACTATAGCGAGTGCCCCAGTTTCCCACTTGATCCATGTGATATCCATCGAATGCTAAGTTTTGATATACATTTTTTGCCTCACTTATCATGTAATTTTGCCATCCAACATTCGAAGGATCAAGCAAATACAAATTACTTAAAAATGGCGAATTGAGAGCAAAGAAATCACGGTTGGTATGTGTGTTATCCTTGTAAATATACCATTCTTTGCTTACTCCATCGGCATCGGCATTTTCCCACGCACCATACACCAAATCGTAAAACATAGCTTTCATGTTTACACCATGAGCCGCAGTAATGTATTTATGAATAGTGCTGAAATAATTCGTTCTTCCGCCTATATCCTGCCAGCTTGAAGCAGGCGCAGTGCCATTCATAGCTAATGGCTTATGATGTTTATTTTGCCAATCGTAAAATTGTAATCCATTGATATGAAAACGGTTCAGGTTGCTAATCACCGAGTTTATATCAGCGTCAGCCATTTGGTCGAACTTTGAAATAAAACCATATCGGGGGAATTTTTTCCAATCCGACGACACATCGATGCCAACTGTTGCCAGTATTGTTTCGGCACCACCGCTGACTGAATAAACCTCTGCCATATAGCCTTTATAATCTGTTGCCTGAGTTTGCCATGTCCACGACACATTAGTCAGGTTGCTTTCGGCAAGTACTTCGTTTTGCAGTTTATATCTCACTTTGGTATCGGCTGGAAGCGCCGTAATATTCAGATTAAAAGTAACCACATCACCTGGTTTGTAAGCTGCCTTATCGGTAGATAATTGATAGTCGGAAAATGACGGAGTTGCAATGTTTGCAGGTGCTTCAGGATAAACATCAGTGGCGGCATCTTTGCAAGATATGCACGAAATGGGCAAAAGAATAAATAACAATTTAGCAAAATTGAATTTTAGAGTTTTCATCTGTTTATAATTTGTTTTTTAATTGTCAGATGGAACTCGCACATAAACATCTCCTTGTGTGTCAGAGTCTATTTGTCGTGCTCGTTTCATGGTATAATCAACTTGTTACATTTTTACTTTTAAAACGGAAGTTTTTCCGACTGTCGAAAGTTTTAGAAGGCATGGAAAGTCATTTCCGTTTTTATTTATTTCAATTGAATTTGTGGCAATTTTATTTTGAAAAAGCATTCGTCCGCTCAAATCAAACATCGCTACACAAATTGGGAAATCACTATCAATGCGCATTTTATTTCCATTCGAATTATTTGATAATCTGAAAAATGATGGCGTTACTTCGTTAACTATCGACAAGGGTGAATTCAATGAGATTTTGTAAATCTGGCAGGTATGTGCACTTAATGGTTTTGATAATGATGTAGCAACACCCAAATTTGAATGAGACCACAAATCGCGCACGTAAGCATTGCCAGTGATACCAAGTTCTTGCTGAAAATTGATACTACGTGTTTGAGTGGTTGACTCTCTGTTAAAAAAACCAACTATCCATTCACCATTACTCATTTGACCTTTCCATACCTGACTCAGAGCATTAATTGGGTCGTTTGATAATGGTTTAGCCACAAAACCATCAGCATTTAAAGCCAAAAGTTCTTCGTTTTGATAAATCCAAAGTGAATTTCCGATAGAATTATGTTGATCGGCAATTGATAGCGGCCCACCAGCCATCAAGTGTAATGATACAACTGATTTTCGCTCTTCATCGTTGCTCAAGGTATTCAAGCGAATAAAGTCGCCATCGAGAATCATTTTTCCGCGACCAGCAATTTTCGACCAGTAAATGTATCCATCAAAAGCATTGCCATACTGCGACCAGCCAGAGCGTTTCACACCGCGCGCTAATTCGCTGAACCTACTCCAACCTCCTTCGGCACAATCCTCGTTTATGCGTATCATGTGACCGTATTTTTGTTCGTTTACAGCATCGTTATTTAGGTTAGGCATTACCAAACTTAGAAAAATGCCATTGGCATCGCAAGCTTCGCGCATCCACCGAAGTGCCGTTTGGTAGTTGGCAACAGGCCTCGAAAGACCAACGGTTCCCATGTATCTGTCCCAGCCACTTTCGTACCACGACAAAAAATCCACGCGCAGGTATTTCACTCCCATGTCTGCATAATGTTGTACATAGCCCTTTACATATTGCTCTGCCCCAGGCTTATCCACCTGAAGCCAAGTAAACCATTTTGCATTTTCGGCTGTATTTATAAGTGTTGAAAGGGCAATATTCGTACCTTTAACTTTAATACCGGCATTAGCAGCATTAACATTTACCCACAATGGATTGTCGTAAATGCCAATGGTCATTCCTCTTTTTTGCAGTTCGGCCGACCACCAGGCATAATCGTGTGCCCAGTTCGATGAATGTTTGGTGCGATAACCATATTGATTGTAATCAACATTGCCCCAACCATCTATACAAATTATATTGTAACCAAAGGATTTTAAATTGGAATCTACCCAATTAATATTTGCTAACCATTCTGCTTCTGAAATATAATTATCTTTTACTCCGGCTTTCTCTTTTAAAAAGTTATTCTCATATACAGTCCAATACAATGGAGCTTTATATGGGTTAACCGGGTTCTGAGCTGCTATTAAATTTGAAAACAGCAAATAAACACATACAGAAATGAAGGCATGAAATTGGTTCATTATAATTGTATTTTGGATAAAAAAAGGGGCTGTATCAATTAATAAAGCACTTGACACAGCCTCCTTAAAATATAACTATTTTTTAATAAATCTAAATGTTTTGTTGTCTGCTTTAAGCAAATAGATGCCTTTGTTGAGGTTAGAAACAGTGATAGAACCATTATCACAATTTCCGGCAAAAACTTTTGCACCGGCTAAATTGATAATCTGATAATTGAAGTTTGTGCTGTTTTCAATTTTTAAAACTTCACTAACAACATTTGAAACTAACAATGGATATTCTTTTGTTTGGTTTTGAATTACAGTAGTAGCATCGCTCGCTATACTAATTGCCATTGTATTGGTGTTCACTGTTACTCTATAATTACCATTTGTTGGAACCGACCACTGAACATCTGCTCCACCCAAATTCATTAATACATCCGAAGTTTTTACATAAAATTTTTGACCAAAATCTCCTTTTGAAGTGGCAAGCTTGAAACTTCCGGCACTCAATAAAGCTCCAGTGTAAGTATATTCCCATGGATTTCCAACCGTTTTTGTTAATTCGGGAGCTGTTGCCAAATTCCAACCATTGGCTGTGGCGCTACCTATAATGAACAATCGGTTCACTATGATTGGGATAGTTTCAACCATTGGTTGAATGTTTACGGTTAGAGCCGTTAAGTCAATTGTAATTGAATAATTTCCTGCTGTTTGAATGTTAAACTTATTATCGGCAGCAACCAACGCTCCAGTGTATCCGGTTGAAGGCATAACAGTACCAGAAGTTACTGGACCCCAACATGGTGTCCAACCTGCATTGGTTGAAAATTTTAATTCTCCTGCATTTAAATTTCCATTAAATGTGTACAAGGATAAGTTTGTTTTATCTTGAATCATCATTAAAGGACCATTAGCAGTCCACCCATTTAAACCTGCTGGGCCACAAAGCCCTACATTGTCAGATTGAGCAAGCATTTTGTTCGAAAAAATAATACTAATGCATACTAGCATTGTAACACGAAAGAGTAAATTTGTTTTCATTGTAATAAAAATTAAATTGTTAGTAAAAAAGTTGAATTATTAGATGTTTATTATTGTTTTACAAAACTAAACGAAAGTGTTTCGATATTTGCTGTTATAGTATAATTTCCAGCAGTACTTATAGTCCATTTTTTATCATCGGCTTGTCCACCAATATGTCGGTACATGTGGGTATCATCTGTTTTCATATACATATCCTGACCCCAATCGCTGTTTCTGTTTACAGGTAATTTGAACTCGCCAGCAACCATTGGTCCACTGTAAATGAAAATACAACCATCTGTTACATCCTCATTCATTTGAGTCGCATTGGCAATTGTCCAGCCTATTGGTGTTGCACTACCTACCATGTATAATTTCTCGCGGTAAATACTCAATGTATTATCTTGTTGATTAAGGATAATAGTATAAAAGCCTTTTTTTGAAATGGGCCATTGATCATCTCCTGTAGTTACACCCTGATGAATGTAAAAGTGTGTTTCGTCTGTACGCATAAACATGTCCTGATTACCATCTGCATTTGTATTAACTAAAAATTTAAAACCTCCGGCTTTCAACACACCCTGATAGGTAAATACAAAAGGATTAGTGGCACTTTGAGTTAGTTTTGTGGCTTTCGTGAAATCATCACCATTTGGCGCAGAAGTTCCGGTCAGATAAACATCACCATAAGCAGGATAATTAATTTTCGAAACCGAAACGGTTAAGTCAAGTAAACTTATTTCAACACGATAAACTCCAGATGTATTAATTGTAAATAAATCATTTGGTTGACCAGCTACTGTTCGCAAAACAATTTTTGTTGTATCTGAACCCATGTTGTACGATGGTATTTCATCACCTAAGGTTGTAATAAACTTCAATTTACCAGCATTAAGCAACCCCTGATAAACAAAAATGGTTGGGTCGGTTTGTGGACTTAGTTTTATTGCATTATTCAAGTCAGTACCTTTTGGCGAAGCACTTCCATACAAATAGAGCGTTTTACTTACCGGCTGATAAGGTGTAGCCAAAATGGTGATAATTGGCGAAGTTTCGTTGGTTTGCGGGCTTGAATAAATAATAGAAACAACACGTGCTTCGAGTTCGGCAACACTTCCGGGAGTAAAATTCCAATGTGATAGCAAACTATCATTCAATTCTTCGGTCGAAAAACTTTTGGCGTAAGTACCTTTACCCACATTAAAACCAATGGCCTTTGTAAAACTATTTCCTTTTTTATCAAGCTCCAATCGATAGGAAATGGAAGCACCAGTTCCGCTATTTGTTCCGGTAGTCCAACTGAAATTCAGCGCTGTAGTAGTCAAACTATTTTTTTGTTTTAACACCACTTCTGATTTAGTGGCAGTTACAGCCAGCGAACCAACTTTCACCACATCGTCAGGAATGGCAGTATCGCACGAAGTAAAAAATGTGAGAACCAAAGCTGTTAATCCAAGTAGCAATTGTAAAAATTTGATTTTAAGAATATATGATTTCATACCTAAACTGTAAATTGTAAATGAGTAATTAGTGAATGTATTAATAATCTGTATTTTGGCTCAAATTCGGATTTGCATCTCTTTCTTTTTGAGGTACAGGAAACAAAAGATATTTTGATCTCATATTTAGTTTTCCAATGGAATGAAGAAAATCAATACCATATTTCCCGCCATTCACGCGGATTAAATCGAACCAACGTTGCCCCTCGAATGCTAACTCCATACGTCGTTCGTGCAAAATCTTTTCACGCAAATCAACTTGATTTAAACCAGTTACCGACAATAATCCAGCGCGAACACGCACTTTGTTTAAAGTTGCATTTTCGTCGGTTGCAAGCAACTGTGCCTGAGCAGTTTTTCCCAATTCATTTAAAGCTTCGGCTTTCATAAGCAAAACATCGGAATAGCGAAGGACGGGAAAATTTAATGGACTATTATCAAAGGTTGCCGAAACTGATAATGGAACCAAAAACTTGCGAAGGTTATACCCGGTTGTCGAATATGATTTTTGATAGGTTTTACCATCATAAGTTGGACAACCCTGATAAAAAACAGTTACATTTTTACGCAAATCGCCTGATTCGTAGGCATTCACAAACTCTTCGGTAGGTTGATTCCAACCCCAACCTCCAGCAACCATATTAGAACCACGGGGACCGGTAAAAGTACTAATCCACGAGGACTGATTTTCGTTGCTCCAAAAGTCTTTACCGGCACCAGCAGCATATTGTACTTCAAAAAGTGATTCCACCGAGTTTTCGGTAGCAGGATTGAAATTGTCGGCATAATTAGCATTTAAAGTATATCCCATCAATTTTACTGAATCGCAAAGATTAACGACCCGCTGATAATTACCCAACGTTAATTCTACTTTAGCCAACATGCCTATGGCTGACCCTTTCGAAGCGCGTCCAATATTATCGCCTGAGTATTGTTCGCGTTCGGGCAATAAAAATACAGCAGTTGCCAAGTCGGTTTCTATTTGTTTATAAACTTCAGTTTTTGGATTTCGTGCGGGTCGAAGGTCATCGCCTGGTTCAACGGGTTTGAGAACCAATGGTACATCGCCAAAAAATTGAACTAAAATAAAGTAATAATGCGCACGTAAGAAATATGCTTCACCTAAAACACGGTTTTTCATGGCATCACTTATAGGCATGTCAGGTACTTTTTCGAGCACAATATTGCATCGAAGTATACCAGGCCACGGACCACGCCACATATCGAGCACTCCCTGATTATCGGTAGAGGTTACAAAGTTTGCCTGGTCTTGTGTTTCAACTCCGTCGGTACCTCCACCAGCTCCAACAATACTGTTTCCAGCCATAATGTCGGTTGTCCACATACGCATATTGTATAGTTTTGGCCACTGAAGTGGTTGATAAGCACCATTTATCGCAGCAATAGCATCGGCTTCAGTTTTAAAAAAATTGGAAGTATTGATACTGTCTTGCGGTACTTTATCCAGAAAATTGGTACATGCCTGTAAAAAAGCAGCTACAAGTGCTATGTAAATATATTTTATGAGTTTCATATTTATTATATTTGAAAGATATTATTTGTATTTAACTAATCATTAACAACTTAACCATTAATCACTAATCATTAGATTCCCAAATTTACACCTACACTTATTGTTCGGGTAACTGGATATACACTATTGTCAATACCGCTTGTCCCTATTTCAGGGTCAAATCCACTGTATTTGGTTAATGTAAATAGGTTTTGAGCAGTAATATAAAATCGGGCTGTGGAAAGCTGCGCTTTTTTTAATATCGTAGTTGGCAATGTATATCCAATTGTAACATTTTTGATTCTCAAATACGAACCATCTTCTACATAGCGGTCCGAAGGTCGTGTATTTTTATTCGGATCATTAAAAACTGCTCTTGGTATGGTGGAACTAGAACCCTCAGTGGTCCATCTATTCAATGTTGCAGCCGTTTGATTTTGGGCAACCGACATAGCCTCACTCCAAAATCGGTTTGCATTAATAATTTTATTTCCGGCTACACCTTGTAAAAAGAGACTTAAATCAATGCCTTTGTATGAAAAAGTATTATTTAAAGCATACGAAAAAGTAGGATTTGGATTACCTAAATAGGTGCGGTCTTTATCATTGATTACGCCATCGTTATTCAAATCCTTAAACCGAATGTCGCCTGCCGAGGTACGATTATATGGGTCATTTCCCGGAACTTGAATGGCATGATTATCTACCTCAGTTTGATTTTGAAAAATTCCATCAGTGACAAATCCATAAAATTCGTTGATTGGTAAACCGGCTTTTATCAAAGCTAAATTATAATTCAATCCAATGCTTCCGCTCGACATGGGTACTGTATCGTTTATACTTACAACTTTATTTACATTGTACGAAACATTAAATGTTGTGTTCCAAGTTAGTTTTCCTGTTATGTTTTTCGTATTTACAGTCATTTCAATTCCTTTATTTTCCATTTGGCCAGCATTGATACTTGGCACATAAATATCCGAATAGCCAGTAGAAACAGGAACAACCATAGGTACCAACATTTTATCGGTTAGTTTTAGATAAGCATCTAATGTAAGTTCTACGCGTTGATTGAACAAAGTTGCATCAAAACCCGCATTCCCCTGTTTTTGCTGCTCCCATTGTACAAAAGGATTGGGCATAACAGTGGGCACAACCGCCGATACAATTGTATTGTTAAAGTTGTTTTTAATAGTGTTTAATGACGAAGCAAACGAATAGTTTCCAATGCTCTGATTGCCTGTGGAGCCATATCCTGCACGAATTTTCATATCATTGACAAATGCGATAGATTTGAAAAAATCTTCTTCCGAAATTCGCCATGCAAACGAGGTAGATGGGAAAAGTCCAAATCTGTTCTTTTCTCCAAAACGGGAAGAACCATCCTGACGTAGAGTTGCGGTAAACAAGTATTTGTCGGCAAATGAGTAATTTAGACGACCCATGTACGAAAACATCGACCAACTGGAAGTGCTTCCACCAATTTTTGGCAGTAAAATACCATTGCTTAATTGCTGAGTAATGTCGCTTGCAAAACTTTGAACCGAACCATTCATATAATTATAGGTGTTTTCCTGAGCACTTGTACCAGCCATTACACCCAATTTATGTTTTTCAAATGTTTTGTCATACGTAAATGTATTGTCCCACAACCATGTTATGTTTTTATTATATTGCTCACCTAAATACGATTCAAGGTTTACACTGGTATCCCAAGCATATTTTGGCGACCATGTACGCGAGTTCCAGAAATTAGCTTGAATACCTACTGTAGATTTGAATTTGAGGTTTTTCATTAGTTCAATTTCACCATAAATTGAGCCCATCAAATTGTAACCGGCTGTACTATTTTCAACAGTTTTGGCCAATCCAATCGGATTGGTAATATCGCCATCGTAAAGTGGTTGAGCAACAGGGCCTGAATACGTACCATCGGTGTGATAAATTGGTTGTGTAGGCAACGCAAGCATGGCATTGCGAACGCTGTAATTTCCGCTCGATTTTACATCGTGATTCAACGTTAAACTATTTCCGAACTTAAGAAACGAAGTAATTTTGCTATCGGTGTTTAGTTGAAATGTAAATCGTTTAAAACCAGTATTGATAACAATTCCATCCTGATTAAAATAATTAGCAGAAACATATATATTTGATTTTTCGGAACCTCCCGAATAATTCAATGAGTAATTTTGCATGGCTGCTGGACAAAAGAATGCTCCTAACCAATCAGTTCCTTCGCCCAAACTTGCAGGGTCAGCATAAGCCGGATTTTGTGCCAATCCACTATTGCCTAACATTTCATTATGTAGCGTCGCAAATTGATTAGCATTCAGCATCTTTATTGTATTAGTCGCATTTTGAACTGCATAGGAATAATTAAAATTCAATTGCGATTTGGCTCCTGTACCATGTTTGGTGGTGATAATAATAACACCATTAGCACCTCGAGAACCATAAATTGCAGTAGCCGAAGCATCCTTTAATACTTGGATTGTTTCCACATCATCCATATTTAATTGATTTAACCCTCCCGAAATAGGAAAGCCATCAATAACAACAAGTGGATTGGCATCGTTAATTGTTCCAGTACCACGAATCCGAAAAACGGCATCGCTACCAGGCGAACCAGATGAAATAACCTGAACACCGGCTGCACGTCCCTGCAATGCATCACTCACACTTGGTACTGGCATCGACTTTATATCACTGCTTTTTACAATCGAAACCGAACCAGTCAAGTCTTTTTTGCGCTGTGTGCCATAGCCCACTACCACTACATCTTGAAGTTGTTGATTTTCTTCAGCAAGCACTACAGTCTTTACGTCGGAAGTTGTGGGTACGATTTCTTTTTTTTCGAAACCAACATAGGTAAAAACAAGAGTTGGACGGTTTGTTGTTGATTGAACAGAGAATTTCCCGTTTAAGTCTGTTATAGTACCAGTGTTTGTTCCTTTTATAAGTACACTTACACCAATTAAAGGTTCGCCGCTTTTGTCTGTTACAAATCCTTGATAAGATTCAGACTGAACCTGAGAAAAGCTTTTGGGTAAGACAACACAACAAAACAAAAAAACGAAAAAATAATACTTCTTTCTTTTAGCTATCATTTCTTATAGATTTAAAATAAACAAATTTGGAGAAAGCAATGTGCCATTCGTCAATGCAAATGTACTTTGTTGTTGGTTACAAAAATTAGGTGCTAAAAAAAATGTAGTAGTTTTGACGTCTTAAAATAATTTATCAACTGATAAACAATAGATTAGAACTCAATTAAATCATAAAAATGTAGTAAATATATAACGAAAAACAGCCTGTATCCAAATCCGGAACAGGCTGTTTTAGTAATATTATTGCTTTTTTTACTCTGTTTCTAATCCAATCAACATTACTTTCAGTTCAAATTCATCCCTACTTCCTATAGCTTTGTTTCGAATTTTTGTACGATAATTATAAATCGTGGAAAGAGAGCAACGTAAAAAATGAGATATTTTGACACTGTCCGAAATGCCCAAACGAATTAATGCATAAATACGAAGCTCTGTATTCAGCATTTGCCCTTGTTTAAGTTGTAAGTATTCGTCATCAATAAGCAATTTTTTGAAATCCTGAACAAATTCAGGGAATAATTGCAGAAAAGTTATGTCGAAATTATTGTAAAAATCTTTCAACTCATCTTCAATAAACTGCTTCGATTTAATTGCTTGTAACAAATCCTCAATTTTTCCGGAAATTGCAGTTTTATTTAGTGTACGTCGATAATTGTCAAGCTTGTCAATATACTCCGAGCACTGATCCATATACCTGCCAATATATTCTTCTTTAATCAGATTACTTTCGGTAAGTGTACGGTTAGCATCCTTTAATTCGATATTTATACGCGATAGCTCTAAATTGAGTTGATTTAGTTGTTCGTTAGCTTCACTCAGGTTTTTACGGGCCAAAGCCAGCTTATTCATCTGGCGATATACAAAAAACACTGCAATAATAAGCAACACCGACAATACACTGATACTTATTAGTGTAATAAGCATCAATCGCTGACGCGACTCGGTTTGAACCTGATATGCCTTGTCGATAATAGGCATCATTTTCGAAATTTCATACGTGCGAAGGCGTGCATTGCAAAAAAGAGCATCGTCGAGCGAGCGTTTCATGTAATTATATGCGCGACTCACATCGCCATCTTCGTAAAGTAAAAATGCCAGTGTACGAAGTGAAATATACTCTTTTGTCGCCGATTGCAAATCGTTTATAGCCGATATGATTAACCATTTTTTCTGAAGCGCACGTTCGTTCATTCCCTCGTAAGCCTGAGCTATACTATAAGCAATAATGGCCTTGGTATGAATATTTTCTTTTATAGTTGGGAAATAGGATAATAGTAAAGTGAGTGCTTCATCATATTGTTTTCGTACAATTAACTGATCGGATTTGACCATAATATGCGGACTCGAACTTGGCTCATTGCTTACAAGTAGCGAATCACGATAAGCAGAAGTTAAGTTGTCGTACCGTTTTTTCTCCTGAAAAGATACAGCATAGTCCGACATAAAACCATAAAGCGTACGGTAGATATGAAAATAATAGGCTTTGAGATCCGTAGCATTATTAATATCAACAGTTCCCAATATATCCAATGCCTCTTTATACATCCCAGTAACTCCCATTATCGAAGCCAGATTAAGTCTGGAATCAATAATATTCCGTTTATTATTCAGCTTTTCGGCTATTTGAAGTTTTCGTCGGGCGTATGTTAGTGCCGAATCTGATTTATAGGCTTTGTATTCATCATACAATTTTCCACAAATATCGTATTTTAAACTATCGGAACTGCTGTAATTAAGCAAGTCTTTTAGCTTGTTCAGTTTATTTTCTTTTTGTGTAGAGTAGATTTGAAAATTTTCTACAGACAAGTCCAATACTTTTAGTAATGAATCTGTCTTATTTTGGGCAGTTAGAGCCAAAACAGAGCATAAGAAAATTAAAGCTACAATTGTTTTTCGCATTATTAATAATTTCTCATTCATGAAAAATTAGATTGACTTTACCGATTTAATCTCCATTATTTTATGTTCGAACTGTTCGTTTTGAACCCACGATTTGTTTTTCACTTTGGTTTTGTAGGTGTTAATAGTATGCACCGAGTAGTTCAGAAATTTGGAGATTTTCTCACTTTCGTACACCCCCAACCGTATCAGTGCAAAAATGCGCATTTCAATATTTAGCGAATTGGTATGCTTGTGGCTGTGTTCCAGTTCTTCGGGGGTGAATAGTTTTTCGTATTCTTCTATAAAGTTAGGGAACAGATTTAGGAATGTTTCGTCGAACGAACGGTACATATTTTCGCGCTCATGCTCCAGGTCCGATTGTTTAAACGATTTTGCCAGTTCGTCATAATTTTTAGTGGTAAGCTTTTTGTTTGCCGAGCGGTAAATATGTTCCAAATTGCTGATATTCTGATAAATATTGTAGAAAAAGTTTCCTATGTATTTGTCTTTAATACTACTTGTTTCAGTAAGTTTTGCGTTTATACTAAGTAACTTTATGTTTTGTTCTTCGATGGTTTGGCGGGCTATTTTGATTTTTTTCAATTGCTTGTTTATGATAATCGTTGAGACAAGGAACATTACAAATAGTACAAATACCAATGAAAACATCCAAATTAGCAGGTTTCGTTGTTCTTCTACAGTTGTTATACGTTCCTTTTCGATAATGGGTAAAATCTGGCCAATCTCAATTTTCCGGTGGCGAGCATTGTACACTGAAGCATCTTCTAAAGCCACTTTAATATATTTGTAAGCACGGTCTATGTCTTGTTTTTTCTCGTAAAGCAAGGTAGCTAACAAGCGTAGCGCAACTGTTTCTTTGGTCGACGATTGAATATCGGCAACGGCAGCGTCAATAATTTTAATGGCGGCTTTGTCGTACTCGTTGGTTAAGGTGTAAATATAGCCCAAACTCGAAGCGTTGATGGCAATCTCGCGTAAATTTTTATTATTTATCAACGCCTTGTTGAAGTTATCGATCGCTTCGGGATAATCCTTCAACTTGAGGTTGTAAAGCGCAATCGAACCTAGATATTCACTGGATTCAGGTTTCAATAAACTCAAAGCCATTTTGCTGTATTCCAGTCCTTTATGTATATAGCTTTCGCGAAATGGCTCCACACGATTATAATCGGCCATATCGTAATACAAGCGCGCCAATGTTTTGTAATACATCAGACAAGTCTCTGCATTGCATTTCGAAATATCAATTTCCTTGGATAAATCGAATGACTCTTTGAATAAACCCGAGGAAAGATAACAAAACATAAGGCGAAGCGATGATTTTGCTAACTCATTAGTATCGCCCGAAATGGCAGCAATTTCTTGTGTCTTAGAGGCATAATAAAATGCCGAATCGTATTTGTACGATTTGTATTCGTCGTAAAGCTCTGTATAATCCTGGATGAGTTTATCTGGTTGCGAAAAATGCTTTGTTACAGATTTATGCAGTGAACTAATTTTGGATTCCTTTTCTTTAATATAACGCTCCGAATCGTCGAGGTAGCTATCGAGCACAGTTAAAGCGGAATCTAAATTTTGGGATTGTATTGAAAACGCAAAAACAAGCCAACTAAAAATAAATAATACAGCTTTGTTCATAACTTTAGATTTTCATCTTTTGTATCGAAAAATGAATTGTGATTTTGTTTAGCAAAAATAGTTGATTTTTTTTCAATCCAATAAACTTAGGGCTTTTTTATCAAAAAAATATCGCTAAACCTAAAAACAGCTCACTTCTATTGATGTGAGCTGCTTTTTCTTAACCTTAAAAAAAACGGATTATTAAACTAAACCTGATTCCTGTTTAAAGGGACTTTGAATACTGTTAAATGTTTCACTTGGCCCAGCCGGTGGAGTTGATTCTAGCATGAATTTGCCATGTGTTGTCGCTGGTGGAATAAACCGGAAGGTCTCTAAAGATTATTTTCTTCTCTCAACAACCAATCAATAACATTCATTTTCTGTATCCCTTTATAGGTTGTTGCAGGTTCAACATCTGTTGTTAGTAAAATACGACGATTAAAGTCACGTATCAATTCAAATGGACGTATTTCTCGTTCAAATTGCTTCATTTTCTATGTTTACAGACCAAAGTTTCTATTTTTATGAAGTTTGGTCTATTCTTCACAATTCGGCACAAATAAATAAAATAGATTTGATTTGGCAAAATTATGGAATAATCAATAAATAATTCACATTATTAGTTAGAAAAGCTAGATATGAATTGGTTAAAACAACGATTCTACTTGGTCAAAAAAAAAGAATGCCCGAAAATCTTACATTTTCAAACATTCTTTCTGACCGTAAAAAACTGATTTATAGTGTTTTATAATCGTATATCTTTTTCAATCTATTTTAGTAATTCAAAATCCTTCCTTAGTCTAATTTCTTCCGAACTGCTGCCTATCAACACCTCAAACTTGCCTGGTTCCACTATCCATTTCATATTTTTATTGAGAAGCTCCAAATCCTGAGGTTTCAGGGTAAAATGTACTGTTTTTGTCTCTTTTGGATTCAACGAAATACGCTCAAAACCTCTTAGCTGTGTTTCATAAACCGTTACGCTGCTTACTACATCTTTCACATAAAGCTGAACCACTTCATCGCCTTTTCTGCTTCCGGTATTAGTAATGTCTACCGAAACAGTTATTTCTCCCTGACTCTGTTGTTTTTCAGGCGTAATTTTCAGATTTTTGTATTCAAAAGTGGTGTAGCTCAACCCATATCCAAACGGATAAAGTGCACCTTCGACAGCTGTATTTCCTGAACCATTGGGGCCACTAAGTGACTGACGGGCATGTGAACCTGGTTTAAATGGAAAATTCAACTCTATCTGACCTACAGATTTTGGGAAAGTGACAGAAAGTTTGCCTCCCGGATTATTATCCCCAAAAATAGTTTCGGCAATTGCCTGACCACCCAAAGCATTCGGAAACCACGCTTCAAGAATTGCAGGAAGGAATTTGTTTTCCCAGTTTACGGTCAATGGTTGTCCGTTAATGAGTACGAGCACAATTGGTTTCCCTGTTTCTTTCAACGCCTGTAACAATTGCAACTGACGACCGGGAAGTCCCAAGCCAGTTCGTGTACGGCTTTCGCCGCAACGTTGTTCATCCTGACCTACTACAGCTATTACCACATCCGAGCTTTTTGCTTTTTCAACCGCCTCATTAATTGAATTTTGCTCTTCCTGAGTCAATGGAGTTGGTATAATTTCACTTTCGGGCCAGGTAGCGTCAATTACTTCGCAACCTTTTACATAATCCACTTTGGCGGTTTTGCTTGCATAGTTTCGTATTCCATCCAATACATTGGTAATGGTCAGGTTTTGTGGTCCATAACGGCTGACATATACATCCCTATTATCTGCCAAAGGTCCTGTTACTAAAATGTTTTTAAGCGATTTTAAATTCAAAGGCAACAGATTATTTTCATTTTTCAATAAAACAATTGATTCGTGCGCCATTTGTAATACAAAATCCTTGGTGTCAGGCGAAGCTACAATTTTGTCAGCCGCTTTCGTATCTTTTACGTAAGGAGCATCGAACAATCCGAGCTGGAATTTCACCCGCAACACATCAGCTACATTTCTGTCCAATGTTTTCATACTGAGTTTGCCTTCGTTTACCAATTCACGAAGCGGGAGAATATAATCTTGTGGTGGTGTAAATTGAGTTCTCACATTTAGTCCGGCTTCAGCCACTTGTCGAACAGCTTCTTTGTAATCGCCAGCCACGTGATGTTTGGTTTGCACAAATTCTACTGCTTCACTGTCCGAAACCACAAAACCTCTGAATCCGTATTGATTACGAAGTAACTCTGTCAGGAAATAATAGCTGGCACTTACCGGTACGCCATCCCAGTCGTTGTAACTGCTCATCACGCCCATGGGGTGCGATTCGCTGACTATTTTCCGATACGGGTATAAATGCAGTTGATGCATTTCGCGTGGAGCTACATGTGGGTCAGTTCGAGCATCGCCATCTCGTCCACCCTTTGGCACACTGTAAACGGCGTAATGTTTGAGTGTTGCCGCAACCCCTTGTGATTGAATGCCTTCTACCATTTGTTGTCCGAGCGCAGTAACGTGGTAAGGTTCTTCGCCGTAACATTCCAGCACGCGTCCCCAACGTGGATCGCGGGCAAGGTCAAGAATGGGTGCATACACATTGGTATAGCCCATTGCTTTGGCTTCGCGTCCGGCAATTATGCCAGCCTGAAGAACCAATGCTTTATTCCATGTGCTGCCAATAGCAATGGGTGCAGGAAATGGTGTGGCACGGTCGTGGTTCAAGCCATGAATGCCTTCGTTGGAAAAATCGACCGGAATGCCTAATCGTGTTTCTTCTATAAACCAACGTTGAATGGAATTTATTGCTTCAGCATGTTTGCTGTAAGGGTAAGAGTATTGCGTTGTTTTTAGTCCGTTCAGTTGTTCATCAATATTGGCAATACCATCTTTCCAGATTTCGTTTTTCCAATCGGGTGTAGGCAATTCGTCTTTCAAAACGCGTTTGTAACCATACAAAGTGGCACACTGGCATGTTTTTTCATTCACGTTCATATGCTTCAACAAGTTACTCACGCGTTTTTCAATGGGTTGAAATGGGTCTTCGTAAATGTCTTTTTTACCGTTTTTATTAAAGTCAATCCAATCTTTATGATAAATAGATTGAGCAGAAAGATGGCTGGTAAATATTAAAACAATGGCAATTACACTGATTCTGAAGAACAATTCTTTATTCATTTTTAAGAGATTTTTTTTTGAATGATTCAATTTGATAAGTAGCCCCTGCTTTTGTTTCAAAAGTGTTCAGATAGCTTTTCCCAACAATGGATTCTTGAATTTCAGTTTGCACCTTAACATTTTTAACCGTAATTGGCGAATTGGTTCTGAGTTTGCAAATTCCACCATTATTACTCAAAATGGTTGCTGATTTTATTTTGCCTTTATCCCAGTTTATATTAACATCAAATCCACCACGTGTTTTTAGCCCCGAAATGGAACCATTAGCCCAAGCATCGGGCAAGGCCGGCAATAAGTAAATTTCTTTTTGATGGCTTTGCATCAGCATTTCTGAAATGCTCTCGACCACACCAAAATTTCCATCAATTTGATACGGTGTACACGCATTCAACAAGTTTGGATAAGTACCACCTTTTAATGTGAATCCCTTTTCGGTGGTGAATGTCATGTCTTTTTGAAGTAATTTGTAGGCATGATTACCCTCTAACAATCGTGCCCAAAAGCTTATTTTCCAAACTATTGACCAGCCGGTACCTCCATCACCTCTGATTTCCAGCGTTTTTTTGCAGGCCTTAAAAAGTTCTGGTGTTGTGAAAGCTGAAATTTCATTTCCCGGATGCAAACAAAACAAGTGTGATACGTGTCGGTGTTGAGGATCTTTTTCATCGAAATCCTCAGCCCATTCCTGCAAATTACCTTTTTTGCCAATTTGATAGGGTAATAATTTATCTTTGGTTTGTTGGAGCTTTTTGGCAAAATCGACATCTATTGCCAATGTATTTGAAGCTTCAATAAGATTGCTAAAAAGATTCCTAATCAAGGCCAAATCGATGGTAGCGGTTTTGGTGACAGACCATGTTTTACCATCGGGAAGTTTGAAACTATTTTCGGGCGAAGTGGACGGTGAAGTAATTAAATGACCCTTTCCATCTTCAATCAACCAGTCCAGACAAAACTCTGCAGCACCTTTCATCACAGGGTAAGCCACCTTTCGCAAATATTCCTTATCGCCATTGTAGGCATATTTATCCCATACACTTTGGCACAGCCAAACACCAGCCAGCGAGAAATTTGCCCAACGTGGGTCGCCTTTCATGTCACCAACAGGATTGGTCGAAGCCCAAATGTCTGAATTATGAGCTGCAGCCCAACCGTTACAACCGTAAATATTTTTGGCTGTTGCTTCGCCAGTTTTCGACATATTTATTACTTGCTGAATCAATGGTTCGGCCATATCGCCCAGACCCGTTTTTTGGGCTGCCCAATAGTTCATTTCCAAATTGATGTTGGTGGTGTAATTCGATTTCCAAGGTGGACGTAAACCAACCGACCATTTCCCTGATAAATTTGCAGGAATACCGCCAGGTCTTGAACTGGAAATCAGTAAATATCGTCCGTATTGATATAGCAAAACTTCCAATTGCTGGTCGGTTTTATCGGTTTGGTAATGTTGCAAGCGTTCGTCGGTGGGCAAAGTCTCTGCTTCTGCATTGTGCGACAATTCAAATTTGAGTCGTTGGAAATAATTCGAATAATCAGCAATGTGTCTAGATTTTAGCTCCTTGAATTTTTTGTTCCCCAAACCATTTAAATATCCTTTGGCCAATGCTGATTCGTCCTGTCCTTCGCTGATGGGGCATTTGTTATATCCATTAAAACTTGTTGCAATCGACAAAACAAGTGTCACATTGGTTGCTTTAGAAATGCTAATGCCTGTGTTATCAATCATTTCTTTTCCATCGTTTTCAATTGTCTTTACCCGCAATTGAAACCGCATCCCTTTACAGGCATCGCCCCATTGTTGCGGGCTATCCGAAGACAGCGCATTACCATTCATCAACCAATCTTTTCCGTCTGTTGAAAATGTTGTTTTCTGAACTGATTTGGCTGAAATATTAAAATCTAGCTTATTTGGGGTTGATGAAGTAAGACGAATAACGATAACCTGATCGGGTGCCGAAACAAAAACTTCACGGGAAAAGGTTGTTTTCCCTACCGTAAAACGGGTTGTCGTAATGGCATTTGATATATCAAGTTCACGGTAATAATTTGATACTTGGGCATCCGTACTTTGCTTCACAACCAAATCACCCACAGGCATATACGTCATGCTGGAATTGCCCTGCATTTTACGGCTCAACTGGTCGGCTAACTCATAGTTATTTTCGTCTAATGCTTTACGAATAGGTGCAAGAAAGCTTGGAGCAGCGGGATTTGGATTCCCAATTACCGGACCACCCGACCATAAAGTTTCTTCGTTCAAGTTGATAATTTCTTCTGCAGGACGACCATAAACCATAGCGGCAAGTCGCCCATTCCCCACTGGTAGTGCATAGATAAATGACTCTGCCGGCGATTTATACCAAAGCTTAAAAGGTTGATTTTTAGCAACTATAAATGTAAAATTTCCAATTAGGAATAAAAAAAACAGGATTCGTTTCATTTTTCTTTAATTTGATACATTGTTTCCGACTTCAATGAATTGCTTTTATAGCTAAAATTAATACGATAAATATCGCTTCCCCAATTGGCAATAACACCTTTATCTTCAGGTGAATTCATTTCCACTTTTTCAACTGTGGCGTGTAGCTTTTGGGTATCGTATACAATTTGGAAATCCTTACCTTTTGCATGAATTATTACTTCCCCTTTTTTCCCAATTTCCACCGGAAAGCAAGTCATAAAATGCTGACTAACACTTTCAAACTTTGTAAGTAAAACATTGTCAGTTAGTTGAACTTCCTTGCCACGAATCAATTTCAGTGTTCTGAGCCATGATTTTATGCCTGCATTTTCGGGATATGATTTGGCAATATCGAGCGAAAGCTGAGAAGCAAATTTTCCTTTTTTATAGATTACATTTGTGGCCTTAAATGTTGCTCCGGGTAGTTGTTGCTTTCCATTTATAGTCGGAACATTATGATAATCCGAGGTGTTTGACCAAATTTCATAGCGTTGTTTGCTAAATGTTTTGGCGGTATAAGTTCCTCTTCCAATGTCAATTAATAAAGGTAAACCATTGTAATAAACCACAAAATTTCCAATATCATTGTGGTTGTGACTTTCATCGTTATTACCACCTTTTGCTGCCACATAAAAACCATCAGTGGAGCCGTCCTTGTCGCGCGCCATCATCACCTGAATATCAGGATACCACGCATCTTTGGGTAGTGGAAGTTGTTTTTGAATTTTGGATAGTTCATCGTGATTAAATAATTCGAATATGGTTCTTACAAAAACTCTATCAATAGAAACACTATCTTTTTGATAATAAGCCCCGAATTCCATCATTTTATTATCCTCAATGGCTTTTCCATAGCGATAAACCAAATCGGCAGGAACCGTTACCTTGGGTGGTGAATCCGCAAAATTCAGGAAATATTCAGTTCCAATTTGTGCTTTGTAAATAAATTGTCCCATGTTACAGATTCTTTCATTCTGATAAAGGCTTTTATAAGCATTGTTTGTTGCCAGATTTAACAAAACGATATTATCAAACAGCGATGCATGAGCCACGCCCCAATAATGTGGTCCTTCATCGCATCCACCATCCTGTGGGTATGGATTCAGATATTGGTCTAAAGTCAGTAACGTTTTTTCTACCATTTTCGCCCTTTTATTTTCGTCTCTTTCAAGCAAAAGCGAAGTAATTAGCCAATTGGAACAAATCCACGGATTCCAGTTGTTGGGTCGTCTGCCATTTTCATTAAAACCCATCCAGGGATGAGTGTAGGTTAATAACGGTTTAAAAATGCGTATGTCGGTTTCCGAATAAATCCGTTTGCGAATTTGAGGCGAAATGGCATCCAATTTATCGCCAACAAAGTAATCAATCCATGAAAGCATGGCGGCAGTTTCGGCTGCAAATAAATCTACATAAGGGTCATTCACATCAGGTAATCCGTTTCCAGCGTGCCATTGATTGAGGTGTGCTGGTATGCCCCAATATGATTCTTCGCAAATAGACCAAACTCCATTCACTATCTGGTCCATAAACCTACCTTTATTCTCGTATGCTTCAGCTAAAAGCAAGAATGACAATACCTTTCGTTTCGTAAAACTATATTCTTCGTGTTCCAAACGGTCGCCGGTACGCTGAAAAAGCAGCATGACAGTGGCTGGAATTCCCTGAAAATTATAATTCAAATACCCCTCCGCTTGTTTCACAATCAACTTCATTTCGGTTGAATCAAGTTTTGACCATGCTTTGCGATTTGAAATTTTGGGAAAAAGTTGAAAATGACTTTGCGTAACAAGCACTTTTTTTAGTTCGGTGTCTGAATATTTTGAACTCAAAAGATTATTTTGGGCAAAAGTTATCAAATAACTTGCTAATAGAACGAATATTAGTTGCTTTCTCATAATATTAATCCAATGCTCCAGACTTCATTTTTTTATTATTCTCACCCTCCAGTTTTTTAATTTCTCCCGAAACAACAACTTTTACCACTGTTGCTATCTGATTTGGCAGTTTTTCGGGCAGTATTATTTCCAATGCACCGTTATTCAAGTGGTTATCGAGCTTTGATTTGGTTTCCAACAGTTCACAACTCAGCACTTTATTTTTTAAATTTTCAATCATTATTTTCCCATCGGTTGGACGGTTGAAAATGCTGAAATAAAGGATGGTATTACCTTTCACTGGTTTTTGGGTACAACGTCCCCAACTCAATTCGGAAAATGGGCTACCATTTGTGCCATAAATTGACTCACCATTCAATCTCATCCAATCACCAATTTGTTTCAGGCGGTCGATACTTTCTTGAGGAAATGTACCATCAGCTTTTGGACCGATATTGAGCAGAAAATTACCGTTTTTGGAAGCAATGTCAATCAGATTCCGCACCAATGTTTCGGTCGATTTCCATTTATCATCGTAGCTTTTATAGCCCCACGAACCGTTCATGGTCATACAAGCTTCCCAGTTATTATTGTCCAGTTCATCCCATTTCGGAATCCGTTGTTCGGGAGTATTAAAATCACCAGCAAAGTTGGGTCTTTTCAGTCGGTCATTGGTAATTACATACGGGTATTTCTTCAGGATTTCCTGCACTTTGTTAGCCATATCGTCGGTCATATCCACCGGCGTATCCCACCAAAGAATAGCTATATCACCATAATTTGCAAGAAGTTCCTTGATTTGGGGTATGGCCACATCATCGAAATATTGCGCTTGCGTTCTAGAAGTTTGTATTGGCTCCCAATGCCCGCGATGCTCAGCGGTATATTTGTCGATACGAGCAGAATCGGGATTATTCCAGCCCTCAATTGCCACTTTACGACCCACAGCACCGCCCGGATTAGTCCAGTCTTGCGCCTGCGAATAGTAAAAACCGAGTTTCATATTGTATTTCCGACAAGCAATTGCCAAGGGCGTTAGAAAATCTTTTTTGTAAGCCGTCGCTTTTACAATGTTCCAATCGCTCGCTTTGCTTTCGAACATGGCAAAACCGTCGTGGTGTTTGGATGTCATGACAATATATTTCATACCCGCATCTATCGCCATTTTTACCCATGCTTCGGCATCGTATTTCGTAGGATTGAAATGAAGTGCTGAATCTTTGTATTCCTTAACGTGAATTTTGCTGCGATTCATAATCCACTCAGCACCACCTTTGTTCATTTTATGACCGTGGTACACGCCGCCCCATTGAGCATAAACTCCGTAATGAATAAACATGCCAAAGCGTGCATCGCTCCACCATTGCATTTTGTCTGATTTATTAGCAGATGAATTCAACTTATTTTGAGACGAAAGATGAGATGCAGACAATACTGTCATTAAAATTATAGCTATTCCTTTTAATTTCATGTGGTTGTGATTTTTTTTGATAAAGGTAATAATTTTCCTTTTGATTTTAATATAAATCCGCAAAATAAGTAATGGGCAAATTAGAAGTTGATTTTTAACTACAAAATTTTGCTTTATACCTTAATAACGCCTCCAAAAAATAATAATCGGCATAACACAATGCGCTGTCAATTTCATATTTTTTTGGCATATTTCCAACGTTGTGCATCAACAAAAATCCACCATTTGTTCCAAATCTAGCCAAATAAGCGGGTGAAGCCAAACTCCGCAATATCTTCTCTGCTAGATTTTTATAGGTTACGGCATCCTGTTTTCCTACATAACCGCTCAATTCGATGAGTGCCGACGCAATAATGGCTGCAGAGGAAGCATCGCGGGGTTCGTTGGGTATTTTTGGTGCGTTAAAATCCCAATACGGAATTTTATCAGTTGGCAAATTGGGATGATTTAGAATAAAGTTTGCAATATTTTTAGCTTGTGCCAAATAACGTTTGTCCTTTGTTTCGCGATAACACATGGTAAAACCATACAGACCCCAAGCTTGACCGCGCGCCCAGGCAGATGCGTCATCACAACCTTGATTGGTCACTTTTTTGATAATATGACCATCGGCCAAATCATAATCAATTACATGATAGCTACTGAAATCTTTCCGAAAATGGTTTTTGATGGTGGAATTGGCATGATTTACGGCTATTTCTTTATACTTCGAGTCATTTGTATATTTACTTGCCCAAAACAACATTTCGAGGTTCATCATGTTATCAATAATCACCGGGCAATTGTACAATTCACTTTTATCCCACGATTGAATAGACTTGATTTTGGGTCGGTAACGTGTTATCAATGAATTACTTGAAGTGATTAATATATACGGATAAGATTTGTCTTGCGTTAAGCGATAACCATTTCCAAAACTACAATACAACATGAAACCAACGTCGTGATTATTCGTAGTAAACATCTCTGATTCAATACGATTACTGAACTTTTGAGCATAATTGAGTATTGAGCTGTTTTTGCTGTACTCGTAAATATACCACAGCGTGCCGGGAAAAAATCCACTTGTCCACCAACTGATATCCGAAGTAACCAGAGCCCCGTTCACATCAGTGGAGCGAGGCACTTTTCCTTCCAATTTGTAAACCTGTTCAGCAAGCGGTGCGTACTGTTTTTCGGCAAACGTAAAAACATTATCAATAAGCACTTTCATGCTTTTAGCTTTTTCGGTACTATAACTAATTTGAGTGCAAAAGGCAACTAAAAAAGTGATATAAATGCTTCTATATCTTTTCAATAACATACGAATAAGTTTGTGGTTTGTTCAATGAATATATTAATCTCTCAATTTCATCGATTCTGGTTTTTATAACCGGCTCGTTGTCAATCTCTTTCAAGTAAGTTTGCGCCGTCATGATATAATATCCCGAGTTTGCTTCCGGATTGATTTTTTGCAAACGCATTTCTTCAATGTATTTTTTTAGAAATGTCTTTGCTGTATCTCTATTTTCATAATTCACCTTTGCCAGCGTTTTTATTTCAATACGTCGAAGCGTTCTAATCACCGATTGTTTGGCAAAATCTTCTTCCACCAGTTTGGCTATACTGTCGGCAACGGCGTATTGCGGCGTTTTGGTATTCACAGCCAAATTTATTCCTTTTACGAAATCTACATTTGAATAAGTGCCAATTTCTATATTGTTGATTTTGATTGCATAATTTCCAATTTGCAAATCTGCAATTTTCAGAATTTGTTGATTCAAACTATCATTAATCGGCACTAAGTCGTAGGCTTCTTTGGCTGCTTCGATGCGTGGAAACGGCAAAGCAAGCTCCTTATTTTTAAATGAAATAGTATTGGCTTTAAATGTCAACTTTGAAACTTCGCAATTTTGCTGCTTATACGTTTTCTTGCTTTTTACATCGATGGTCAGATTCCAAACATCTTTGGGCGCATGGGTTTGCGTCAAAAACAGATATGCCATTACCATGTGACCGGCAGGTTGCGGGTGAATGCGGTCTTTGCCTACAAGGGTGAAATTAGAGTCCTTTTGCTGCATATGGGTATTTAAATCGAACATTGGTTTCCAAAAATCAACCACCGTTGCATTATATTCTTTGCCCAATTCCATAACAAAATCGCGACATTCGCCCAAAGCGGCATTTACACCTTTCATATTTTCAACCGCAATGGCTTCGGACTCTTCGTAAATAGTGGGAGTAAAAAATATCGTTTTCAAATTGTGAGCACGATACGAATCAGCTATTTTTGTAACATTCTTCTTGTAATTTTCAATGGCTTCCCGTTTTTTTTGTTCGGCATTATCTACCAATTTTTTCGTAGAATACAAACCGCGATTCACATCGTTCATTCCCACGCTCAAAGTAGCTACGGTAGCGTTATTATCATAAATATCCTTCTGCAATCTGCCATACATGCCCGAAGCCACATCGCCCGAGATGCCACAATTGATAAACTTCAAATTCATTTCAGGAAAACGTGTAGCATAATACAGATAAATGTATGCATGATAGCGGCCACCATGGGTTATGCTGTTGCCCATAAAGCAAACCACATCGTTTGTTTTAAATATTGACTGAGAAATGCCTGATAAACTGAAAACACCTACCGTAATCAGTAAAAATATTTTTTTCATTTTTCTATCCGCTTTCTGTAATTCAGTATATTATACTAATATTTAGAAAATCAATTACCCACTTTCAACATTATTTTCTTATGCAAAACCACATCGCCTTTCTGAACAATGATGCGTATATAGGCAATACCATCTTTGTTGGCAGTAATTTCGCCGGTTGTGCTTATTGACGCTATTTCCGAATTTTCGGACTCATACCTGAATTTGGCATCGTTCAAATTAGCCGGACGGTTGTAATTGCTGATTCCTTCGAAAGTAAGTTGAATTTTTTCGCCCATTCTCAGATTGATTTCTTTTGGATTGATTTTTATATCCGAGAAAACTTCGCGATAAGCGTTGTTTACATACTCTTTTGCCGATTGTTCATTGTTGTGGAAACGCAGGATATCGATAGTAAAGCTTCTTGATTTTTCAGGATTGCAAATTCTCACATAGCGAGCTTTGAAAGCAGGAAAACTAAATAGTTGTGGCATTGCAACTTTTAGTCCATCTATAACAGTAGAAGTCCCTTTGTAAACCGATTCCCACGATTTTTGGTCATTAGATACCTGAATGTCAAAATTATAAACTGCATTTTGATAGGTAAATCCAATGGTAGCAGCTCCAACCGTTGAAACTTCGCCTAAATCGTATTCAGCAAATTCGCTTCCGGCAATTTTTTTTGCAGTTATGCGATGGTTGGCAAAACTTTCGTCCCAACTGCTGTATTCTTTTAAAACATTAGCAAGAATTTTTACCGGTTTTTCGTGGAAATAAACAAAGTAAGTTGATGATTTCATGCCATCGGCTGACACGGTGATTTCGGCTTTGCCCGGAATAGTTGTGGCTTGCTGAATGGTTATTTCTGTACCGGCAGAAGCGGTGGCTGAAACAACCGGAAGTTTTTGATTTACAGGATAATATTCGTAAGTAAAATTACGAGCATCGAAATTGGCGATGGCTTTTTTATCTACTAAAATATTAGCTAAATCGACTTCTTTGTCAGTTCCAATTTTCCATTCATCCAAATTCTTATAAGGTAATGCTGCAATATTCGGTGTTTCGCCTTTTTGGATTGGTACAAATACGATAGCCAACTTCAAATCGATTTCGGTTGTGGTATGAATGGTCAGCTTTTTTGCTCCGAAAGTCCAGTCCTGTTTACTTTCAACGGGACGAGTGTACACCAATGGCTCAGTACCCATCACCGTAAATCGGGCATCTTTGGGGGCTGTTGCCATGTACACCAACATTTTTTCATTGCCACGGTACAGCATGACAGAGCGTCCATCGGGTGCAATTTCTATTCCTGCTTCGGTTTGCATAAACCAGTACGAGTCAAGCGGTTTTCCATCGAGTGATGAAATTTCATCCTGTATCAATACTTTTCGGCGATGGTCGAACATTTTCAGACCCCTTTTGGCCGATTTGGCTAATTTATCGTAATCGGGAGTCATATCAACTATAGTAAACGATTCCTGCAAATTGCTTCCCTGATTTATAATCGGACATTTTTTCCAACCTTTATTATCTATGTCAGAAGCCGGATTGATGATATTGCAATTATGTCCTTCGGCTCTGAGTTTGTAATACAATCGTGGCTGAACGTTGTAGTCCTTTATGGTGTAATTCTCGAGTCCCAAATCAACACACCACTGTTCGCCAAGCGCATTCAGAAAAAATGTTCCTGTATTGGTATGTCGGTGATAGAAATTTGCCTGACGGTAATCGTCAGTTCCCTTAATGCCTGCAAAAAGTGCATTTTCATCCTCCCAACCGCTGCGCATTACCGCCAACTGAGCGCCCGTAAACTGTTTGTCGAGTGGTAGTTTTTTGAAATTTTCAGGGTCAGTTTGATTTTTTTTTGGATTGTACCACAGTAAGTTATTGATTTTTCCACTATAATCAGGATTTTCGCCCTTGGCAACGAAAGGGTCATTTTCGAGCGCAAACTGACATAAGTCCGGGCGGTTGAATTTATTAGCAATCCAGAATAGTTGTCCTAAATTATAAAAGCCACCATTAGTGTAGCAATCGCTGTATTTTACACAAATACCTTTTCGGGGCATGGTGGTATTCATCACAAAATCACCATATCCCATCAAACCAGGTTCGTCTGATAATCCAAAACTCTGACCGAATGCCGATTCAAGAGTTGATAAGCCCGAGAACATAACCATACTGCTCCATGCCATGTAATGTGGACCCTCAGGAGTTACGCCATCAGGTTTATACCATGTCAGATTGATGGTATTTATGGCCAGATTAAAAACCTTTTGGGCTAATTCGGGTTCTTCATCTGCAATAGCCACAGATGCTACTATAGCGCCGGAATTGAGCACATGGTTGAAATTGTGGAAGTTGGTTTTATCTCTATCTTGCAGATATGCTTCTAATACCTTTTTCGTTAATAGTTGCAGTTTATCCCGCTGATTTTTTCGCATCGCATCGTGTAGCCAATCGTACACACAACCAAGGCGCATAAGCAAGGCACCATACCTATGTCCACCGGCTTTAATCTCTTTATCCCAATCCAAATTCAAAGCAGTAGAGATTGCTTCATCCATTTTCTGCTTATCACCGGTCAAAACATAATTCAAAGCCAATGCATCCATTGTTTTTTCCTCTTTTAACTCTTTCAACCAACTTTGCATAATAGCATTGGTTTTCAGATTTTGCTTGATTGGTTTAAAATCGTTCAACAAAACACGGGGGTGCGATTTTTTCATCGTACTCATATCGACCGGCTTGATATGGTTAGAAAAAGATTGCGCCTGCAATTGAGTAGCCAGTATTAAAATAAGGAATAGACAATGCGATTTGGAGAAATACTTCATAATACAAATACTTTTTATTTTTTGATATACAGATAGTTGAATAAATCAGAAGGCATAGTGCTTTGGATAGAATTTTTATCGGTTGCGGAATTCCATTTGTCCAAAAAAAGCGTTAATGAATTATCAACAGTATATTTATTTTCAGAAGAAATAACGTATTTATCCGAATCGGCATTGCCATTTCGGGTAGTAAAAAAGTTTTTGTGACTGAGTGGAATGGCAAAATTTCCAATTGTATTGCCTGTAAACGTATTTGAGTTTACAAATATTCGTTCATCGTTTTTAAAGTTTTTCAACTCAGGATAATGCTTCAGGTAAACTGCCGGAAAAATAAAATCTTCGCCATATTGTTTTACCCATTCATTCTTAAAATAATCCAACCGTTTTTTGCCCCATGTTGAAAAATGGAAACTCAAATCGAAGGTCTCGTTACAGTCCAGAAACAGGTTGTTTGTAATATGGGTATAGGTACAAGAATTACCGTAAACAGCTGCAATTCGGGAACCTTTATTGCCAATTTTGTAGAACAGATTGTTGTCAATAGTCCAACCGGCAGTGCCCTCATCGGCATAAATAGCAAAAATCCGATCACCAATTGCTCCAATATTGTGAAAATAATTACCCCTAATTATACTGCCGCGCATCGTTTGACTTTTTCCTAAGAATGCGTAAATTGCACCAAAATCGGCAAATTCCAACAACACATTGCTGATATCGTTTTTCTCAATCAAATGATTATTACCTGATATGGTAATTGCCCCATGAGGTGCATTGTACATTTTATTTCCAATCACATTGTTGCCAACACCCGACAAGGCTATTGCCGGCGTATACACCCGATTGTAAAAAGCCCAATCTGACATTTCACAGTCCTTAACCGTATTATTTCCTTTTTCCAGTGTTTCGAAATTTCCACCATCGAGTGTAATTACCGTACCACCAATGGAATGAAACACACAATTTTCAATCCAGTTATTTGTACCCTTGATTGAAAGGCCAGCAACGCCATAATTACGAAACTCACAGCTTTTAAAAACTATGTTTTCAGCATTAACTACCGTTGCAGCACGATATCGACCTGATTCAAAAGCAATGTTTTCAAATCGGATATTACTTACATTTTCAATATTGATAAAATCGGTTGAATTTGTTGAAAGCTCAATGTTAGAGGCATTAACATCAAAATCAGCAGGTGGATAAAAATACAACTTAGCTTTTGCTCTGTCAATGAAATACTCGCCCGGAACGTCAATTTCCTCCAGTAAATTACAAGCAAAGAAAAATGAATGTTCTGCTGTTAAATCGTATTTTTCATCGTATTCAAGTGTTATTGTTTTGGTTTTTGTATCAATGCTATTTACTTTATTGAGCGACCACGACCAGTCTCTGGAGAAAATACCATCTAACCATACATCATTGGCATTAGCCCACTTTTCTATGCGCATATCGTTGTATAAAAACGAACCACCAGTGCCGGTTGAAGTTGATTTCACACTTTCATCAAGCGGCATTTCTACCTTATTTAATCCTTTGTTTACAATTTTTTTAATCGGAATTACTGTTGTCCTTTCTTTTAATAAATTCGGATCACCTTCATTCGGGTAACGAGCCAACGTCATACGTTTCCCATTATAGAAAAGCATAGGGGGCGCAACACCAACATTGCGACCAAAACCAATACATTTTATCTCGCCCAAATCAGTAATTCCTGCTTTTTTCAAATCCAGTTCCAGTACTTTTTTTTGCGCTTCCTTGCTTATGATTTTCGCTTTATTCTTTTTGTCCGAAATGCGTTTGAAAAGCTTATTTTCGAGATGAACACCGCCACTGAAAACCACGTTTCCATTGCCCTTGATAAAAATTGGAGCATTTGGTTTCGATAATGTTTTGCCGGTGATTTTTATCGATTCATTCAAAGGATAAACACCTTCCTGAAAATCGATAATTAGCGTATCGTTCAATGAAACTGACGCTAAATGATTGCTTACAGCTTGTTTGAATGCCTGAACCCAATCGGAAGTACCAGCCGGAATTGATAGTCGCTTATTAGTAGCTAAACTAGACTGAAATGCCAACAGTATACCAAACAAAGAAGCTAATTTTATATATTTTGGAATTTTCATTGAAAATAAATGGGTGATAATGCGTGAATTAAACAAAAAGTCAATGTGCCCGCTTGACTTGCCAAGAATATGACAATGTGAGAATATGACAATTGCTTCCTCGATACTCGTAACTAAAACTACTTCTTCTTAGCGTTCACATCAAATTTTGTTAATACAGGGTAACCGTTGTTGATGGTTTCGGAAGTTGGTAATACCCAAGCAGGCACTTTTTGACCTTTATTTAATAGGTCAACCATTTTCTTGGTTTTCATTTCGTCGGCTGTTTTTGCTTTTCCACCATTTACAATCGTGCCTGCATTTTCCAAAGTGTAACAGTTTGAAATTTTACCATCGATAGTTTCGGCATCACCCGATATGCCTTCGCGGGTATCTTTCTCGGTAGTTTCAGTAACATTTATCTGCCCAATGTTATAACAATTGCTGATAGAAATAAAAGTTCCTGAGCCTAAAATACCGCCATTTCCTTTCTTTTTTCCCGATACAATTCCTTTGTTGTAACAATTGTCGATAATGGCACTATTGCCTTTACCTACTATACCACCAGCACATCCCGACGAAGTTGAAACTTTATTGGTGTTAAAACAATTTACAATGGGCACATAACTATTGGTAGCAATACCTCCAACTATACCTCCAACATTATCCATATTGGCAGTAACATCAGCCATATTATTACAATTTGCAATGTAAGAATTATCGCCCGACGTTTTTTCTTCAGCCGTAAAACAACCACCTGCAATACCACCAGAATAGAGAGTTTTACTTTTTACAGGGCCCGAATTGGAGCAAGAGTCCAATTTTGAAACTCCATAAATTCCACCAGCAATTCCACCGGCATAACCCGATTTTGTATCGGCAGTAATGCCCGTGGCTGTAATCACTAACCAGTTTTTGCAACCAAATATTTTTACTGATTCGCCAGCACCAACAATTCCACCTACATAATTACGACCGATAACTGTTCCTGTTTTTAATGTCAGATTTTTAATGGTAGCTTTGCTTGCATAACCAAAGAAGCCAACATAATCGGTTTCGGTAGCAATGGCAAAACCCGAAATGACATGATTATTACCGTCAAAATTTCCTTTGAAAGAATTTGCTTTATTTCCTATGGGTTTCCAGTTGATATTTCCCAATGCAATATCGGCAGTTAATGCAATATATTTTCCAGTGTATGTATTTCCATTGTTAATTGAATCGGCCAACAATGTTAGCTCCACCAAATTAGATATTAAAAAGGGATTATTCAGAGAACCATTTCCACCCGAGAAGCCCGCTGAAAATGTGTTGTTCCAACCTGATGCCAAAACGATAACAGAAGTGATGATTGCTAATTTTGCGTTCATTTTGCTTTTATTTTTGTGTTGAATTAATTCTAAATGTTTTACTATTGAGGTGTAAGTTTGGCAACTACAGCTATAAAACCGCAGCTACTAAACTTCCAGCAATTCAATTAGATTTTTAAATAATTGATATTTTTTGAATTGTCTGTTTTCCCTTGTTGTTTGTAAAGCGAACGAAATAAATAGCCGGTTTCAAATCAGTAATAAGCTTACTCACTGCTTTATATTGTAAAACTTCTGCTCCCTGAAGATTGAAAACTTGCACTGTGCCTTTTTCAGGCAAAATAATGGTTTTTCCAATTACTGAAATTGCAGTTTTAGCATTTGCCGAATGTAAGGCCGTTGAAGTACTCGTAGTTATCGAATTTGAGGCCAACGATTCAGCAGAATTAAATATTGAAGTACCATTTCCTTTGGCTACAACTGTAAATGTATAAGCTGTTTCCGATGTTAGGTCAGTAATAGCGAGGCTTGCAGTAGCTTGTCCGCTAGTGTTCACCGTTTTAATCAAACTTGCACCTTGATAAACATTTACATCGTAACTTGAAGCACTTGTAACAGCTGTCCAATTGGCAGTAAAACCTGTAGTATTTAGTGCTGTGGCATCTGAAACGACTGGGGTTGACAAAATCTTTATGCTCGTCTGAGTTCCATAAGTTGTTCTTGTAGTATTTGTTGCAAACGCTCTAACATAATAAGTGGTGTTTGGAATCAAATTAAGAATTTCACTGGTAAATAATCCCAAACCAGATGATGCATCAGCTATGGTACTATCTAGTGATATTGTAGTTGGATTTGGTAATATACTCCAGCAAATTCCACGGACACTAATTGGCGATACTCCACCATCTGCAGTTACATTACCATTTATTGTTACTGAGGTAGTAGTTGATGCTGTTGCCGTAGTGGCAGCTAAAACAGGCGCTCCAGGTATTATACCTAGTGAAGAAGCAGATTCCGGCGATTCAAAAGTTGTTGAATTTCCTACAGCGGTTACTTTATAAGTATAATAAGTATTCGTTACTAGACCTGTTAGTGCTATACTTGTGGTAGATTGACCATTAGCAAAGAAAGTAAATTTCAACGCAGAAGTGGCATCGTAAACTTTAATAATATAACCAATAGCATTAGTTACAACTGTCCAGTTAGCAGTAACGCCAGTAGCAGTAATCGAAGATGGTGAACTTACAGTTGGTGCGGTAAGAACTGCGTAAGTCGTTTGCCACGTTAAAATTGGATAACCACCATTCAGGTTTGTTGCATCGGCACTCCACAACGATGAACCATTATTCAAAGCCAAAACACCTCCCTGAAGTTCAGTTGATGTTTGTGAAGTTCCTCCATTTGCACTGGTAGCAGCACTACCTGCGAGGAAATAACAATTCGATACGACGCCAAATCCGGCAGGAGGACTTGCAACTAACTGACCTGCAATCGCTTCTGATGTCGTAGTGTTTGTTACAATACCAATATTATAACAATTTGTTATATTGTAAAACCATTTAGCAAGGGCAGTATAACCTAATATACCGCCAGATTGATTTGTTGCACCTGATACAGCACCTGTATTATAACAATTAGTTATAATAACTTTGTGGGTTCCATCGCCACCATAACCATCAATACCCCCTGATGCTCCTTGTATAGCAGAAATTTTTCCGGAATTAAAACATTGATCAATAGTGATTCCAGCACCGCCATAGCCTGTTATTCCGCCAACATATTTTGTACTACCAGATACTGTACCAGCATTATAGCAATATTGAATTATGGTTGGTACTGCTGTAGTTCCAGAAGCAGCATTTCCTGCTATTCCTCCTGCATAGTCATTAACACCCTCAATTGTGCCGGAGTTTGAGCAATTTTTCAAACTAGAACCACTACCTACTCTTCCAGCAATTCCACCTACAGTTGTTCCAGAACTATTCGTACTGGCTTTCACAGAAGCTGCATTTTTACAATTCGTAAACGTAACATTATCAGCTCTTCCAGCAAATCCACCAACGAAATTAGCAGCAGTAATTGAACCTGTTAATGTAATATTTTTTACAACAGCCGAACCTGCTGTAGCTCCTGATATATAACCGAAGAGACCTACATAAGAGTTTGTTGTATTTACTATTGCATTATAATATATATTTGAAATCAAATGGTAATTACCATCAAATACACCGGCAAATTTATAATTGGTAGTATTTTTACCAATTGGAGTCCATGCCACATTTCCTAAATCAATATCAGCATTAAGTTGGAAGTATTTTCCAGTAGAAAATGAAGCTGTAGCATTTGTTTGTTGTGCCAAATAAGCCAGTTCGTCTGCTGTTCCAATTAAATAGGGAGTTGCCAGCGAACCGTCACCGCCAGAAAAGCCAGTAGCAATAGATCCCGTCCAAGGTGCGGCTATAGCCGCTGCAGTAAGCTGCACAAATAATATTAAAGCAATTAGTTTTTTCATTTTGTTTTTTTTTAGTAGATTTACAGATGCGTTTATTTTATTTTACAATGACTTTACTAACAGAACTATGTGTGCCATCGGTAATTTTCACCAAGTAAAAACCTGATTGTTTTACATCCAAAGTCAATTGTGATTGAGTGGATTTTTGATGATTGAGAAGTTTACCATTGATAGAATATAGCGAGAAGTCATAAGCGCTAACATCCTTTAAATCAACTTGTATTGTTTTTCCAATAGCATAAACGCTCAAGTTCTTAAATTCAATATTCTTTAATGCAGTATATTCAGGAACTGATAAAGGTTGCCAAGCCAAAATTGGATTGCCACCATTAAAATTCACATTACTAATCCAAGGAGTTGGCGTTTGTCCAGCATTGAGTAGGCTCAAAAATTCTGGTGTTATTAATTCGGCAGCTGTTTTCATAACGCCTCCATTATTTTTTTTCTCCAACGTTGGATGTTCAACAAAGTAACAATTCGTTACTACACCGGTACCACCTGCACTAGCTCCACCAGTAAGTGAACCAGCTATTGCCTCTATCACGCCATTTATTAAAGCACCAGTATTGTAGCAATTTTTTATTTCTTTGAAGTATTTTCCAGCTGAATTTCCGCCAACTCCACCTAAAATTCCACCAGTAAATACGGTTGTAGCCGTTGCGTTACTCATTACATTACCGGAATTATAACAATTCAAGATGGTTAGCAAACCGTAACCATAGCCAACTATTCCCCCAGAATAATCTTGTACAGCAAGTACTTTAGCTTCGTTATAACACTGATTTATAGTGAGATTTCCAGAATTTGTACCACAAATACCACCAACATATTTTGTATTACCTGTAACAGATCCGTTGTTATAACTGTTACGAATATAACTGTAATCCGTTGCTACTGACGATACACCAGAGTTTCCTACAAGACCGCCTACATAATCGCCCGATCCGTTTACTGTTCCCAAATTATAAGAATAATCGATGGTTGAGATTCCACCCAAGTGACCAACAAAACCACCTGCTCTCGAACCCGAAGTACCAATCACAATGGCATTTATAGTAGCATTATTCTGACAATTATAGATGGCAATACTGTCGGCTCTACCAGCCAGTGAACCTGCATAAGTGCCACCTTTTATTGAACCTGCACCAATAATTATATTTAAGAATTTAGCCTTTTTAGCATAGCTAAATAGCCCAACAAAACAATTTGTAGTGGTATTAATAGAAATATTGTTGATAACATGATTATTTCCATCAAAGATGCCCCTAAATGCTAATGTTGGCACTGTAGTGGATGTAGAAGAACCACCAATTGGAGTCCATGCTAATGAATTCAGGTCAATATCGGCAGTAAGTTTAAAATGAACTCCGGTGTAACTGTTTGTTGCTCCTTGTTGGGATAGATAAGCCAATTGCTCAGCAGTTCCAATAAGATAAGGATCAGCAGAAGTACCAGTGCCACTTGCATAAGAACTTGCAACAGTGCCATTCCATGGTGCAGCCATAGAAGTGGCTACAAGTAGAATGCTAAAAATAAATGTAATTAGTTTTTTCATGATGTTGATTTTTAATGGTTTGTATTTAATTGTTTGAATTTATTTTTTACCATTTAAATTCCAAATTCAAGGAATTTGAATGGTTTGTTTTTTATTTTACCTGAATGATAAACTTCTGAATCGTTTGCTGCGAAACTCCAAGATAGGAGTTGGTAAATACAAATACTGCCGAGTAAACACCTGCTTTAGAATAGGTGTAGGAATATGGACGCTGAAGCCCTGTAATGTCTTTTATGGGAACTCCCTGATCGGCTGTACCTCTGCTCAAATTAATAATGGGAGAAACCAACCACGTTTCGTTTTTATAATTCGCTTGCCCCGAAACCTGAACCTGTGAACCTGTTGAAGTCCATTTTTTAGCAAGAGTTAAATCTCCACTTACCAGTACTGAATACCAAGAAGTGTTTCCAACGCCTGTTACTAATGTTGTAACTGGATTGATTAAATTAGTTGTCAATCCAAATTCTTTGGTAGAATCAGCAACTGCAAACGAATTCACAAATACGGTAGGTCCTTTTGCTATCGTGTCATTTTTATACTTGAAGGCAATATAAAAGGGCTTTTGGGCATATTCAGTCACATCCAAATTCCCTGAAGCTACACCCACAGTGCTTGATGAAACTGTATTATTGGCAAAACTAGAAGTTATGTCTTTCCATGTGGCATTTTGAATAGAATTTATGGCTGTTGCCGTAAGAATATGATTGGCAGTATAATCTGTTGATAGCAGCACCTTGTATTGATAGGTAGTTGACAATGCCGCATCTTTATTTAAACCACTTACAAAACTAATATTTGCTTTGGTTACTGTCGATTGTTGTATCCTGTAATAATTCTTCAACGTTTCGCCCGACCAAAAACTCACGTAATCGGCTGTGCCTGTAGGTGAAAAAGTAATTGTATCGCCTTTAATGCACCTCAATGTATCTGCAACTGTAGATTTGTCTGCCACAAAACTCATACTTGGCAATTGTACATCATTGTTTTCGCAAGCAACAAAAGCAAGCGATAAAAAGGCAAGTGATATTATCTTATATATTTTCATTTCTTTATAATAAGCCCCCTAACCCCCTAAAGGGGGAATAGTGAGAAGTTAGTTATTTGATAATTATTTTCTTGTGTGTCAAAATTTTCATTTTGCTCATGGTTGTTTTATTTCTTATAATTCTTAATTGTCAATTATTAATTGAATTCCTACCATCCCGGATTTTGCAATCCTTTCATGGCATTATTTTTCGAAGTTTCTCTTTCTGGATAAGGTAAAAGTAAGAATTTCTCACCCTGAATACTTCTTCCCCAACTGCTGATAACTGCATCGTCCATTGGTAGATTGGCGAATGTTTCGTTCAAAATTCCCCAACGTATTAAATCGTGTCGGCGATGTCCTTCCCCAAATAATTCCCGGGCACGTTCGTCACGCAATTCCAACATGAACTTTTGCGGATCATAAGCAATCGGATTAATTGGAATAATGATGGATGCTTTTGCTCTTGCTTTTACCAGATTGAGAGCAGACAATGCCTCATTAGACACTTGGTTTTTTGCCATTACATCTGCCTCAGCAAATATCAACAACACTTCGGAATAACGAATTAACGGGAAATTACAAGGTGACCCATAAGCAGTTAATGTCGTCGTGGCTTCAAAATCTCTGCGCCATTTTCCAACATATCGTCCGGGCTGAACAGTTAATTCATTTAAGTTATCGCGATAATAAACATTTGTGGCATCGTTTAACGGATTTGAAGTATCCGTTTTATATCCATAAATTGTTTTTGCTGCTCCGTAAGTACTACCACTTAGCGTATAATTCTGTATGGTCCAGTCACGTCTTTCGTCTTTTGCCACGGGGTAATGGTTCGTTTTGGTTCCCGAAACTACCGTTGAATCATTTGTTTCGTACAGTTTAAAGAGCTTTCTAGTAGTTCTGTTGGCACTTCCTGACAGGATAATATCTACTCCATTGTATTTGAGTGGCGCTCCAATACTTGGAAATCCTGCTACATTGGTATAAATATCGTTGTATGCAAACTCAACCTCCATGAGATTTTCATTGTACACATTATCATATTTGTCTGTTATCAAATTAACAAACACTTGTTTGTAACTTGGGTTTAACGAATGTATGCCCGATGCAATCACATCCCCAGCAAATTTAGCAGCTTGAGTGTATGAATCGTGGGGTGTGATATTAAATGGAATACCAGCTTGACGTAAATAAACACGCGCTTGTAATGCCATGGCAGTTGTTTTGGATGGCCGGCTCGATTGCTCCAATGCTGTATATTCCAATCGGTTGGGAAGATATTTAATGGCAGAGTCCAAATCGGCATGAATGACATTGAAAACCACTTCGGCAGAACTTACCGGAATGTGAATATCTTCGGGTGACAATGTTTCGGTGAGTTTCAACGGCACAGCACCCCAGTTTTGTACCAAATTATAATAAAACAATGCCCGCAGAAATTTGGCTTGCGCTGTCATCGATTGAAGGTTAGCAACTGTCACATTGGGCACTTTGTCGATATTATCCAGAAAAACATTTGCGCGGTCAATACCTACATATAGTTGTGCCCATATATCCATCACTTGTTTATCGGCAGAAGAATGTCCCCAACAAGCTAAATTAGTCTGCGAAGTGGCTGCACTCCAGCACAAATCATTACTCATGGCATCAAGTTCATTGATCATATACCGACCATAAAGATTTGAATTATTCAACTCATTGTACACTCCTGTTAAAGCAGTATTTGCCCCTTTTTGTGTTGAAAATAATTGTTCTGCCGAAATAAAATCGGAAGGTTGTACATTTAAAAAATCGTTGCATGATGCCATGCTGGCTCCCAAAAGCAAGGTTGTGAAAATTGAAATTATTGTATGTTTCATAATAGATAGCTTTTTAATAGATTACAAAGTGATACTTCCACCCATCGAGAAAACGAAAGCACGTGGATAACTCGAAAAGTCAAAACCTTTTGTCATGGAAGAGTTGGAGGTTGAAACCTCGGGATCGAAACCAGAATACTTCGTCCAGGTATAAATGTTCTCCAAACTACAGTAAAGTCTTAATGTTTTGATATTTAATTTCTTAACCACTGAAGTTGGTATCGTGTAACCCAATTGCACAGATTTTAATTTCAGAAACGAACCATCTTCAATCATCGAAGAATAATACGCGAATTTATTGGTGCGTTGCGAACCAACAACTGGAACTGTTCCATTTGGATTTTGACCCGAAAATGCATCGCGCAACAAAGTGGTGGAATTATAACCATAAGGTGAGGCCACTGTGTACAAATAGCTGTTTACATTCATAATATCATTGCCATACGACCACTGAAGGAAGATATTCAAATCGAAATTATAGATTTCGAATTTATTGCTTAAACCACCAAAATGTGTAGGATTGGCATCTCCAATAATGGTACGGTCATATTGGTCTATTTTTCCATCGCCATTGATGTCTTTAAATTTCATATACCCAGGATTTACTGCCACGCCACGTGCTGTAGGATAATTGTTGGCAATGTCTTCGTTGGTCAATAATCCATCAGAAACCCAACCATACATTTGCGAAAGCGGCTGACCAACAGCTACTATATAGGGTGGAAAATTATTCCATTGGTTATAGTCACCAATATATCCCCATGCAATATTTCTGGTCATGGTAGGTTGCTCATTGGCAAGCTCGATTACTTTGTTTTTGATAAACGAAATATTAAAGTCGGACGACCATCTGAATTTTTTCGTTCTCACATTTTCAGTCAAGAGGGTGAATTCAAAACCTTGATTCTGAACTTTACCGATATTCATGTAAGCTACGTCATAACCACTAGAATTGGGCATTTCGGCATTTAAAAGCAAATCAAAAGTGTTTTTGTGAAAATAATCTGCTTCTATACGAATGCGTTGTTTGAAAAGTCCAACTTCCAGTCCTAAATCCATTTGCTCTGTAGTTTCCCATTTAAGATTGGTATTGTCCATCTTGGTTCTAACTGTAGCGGGGTTTGACGTATTTCCAAAATAATAAGTATATGGTTTAGATAATAAACTGCCATTATACTGTCCTAACGATGCAAAATCATCTACATTATTGTTACCGGTACGTCCCCAACTGGCGCGGAGTTTTGTATTTGAAACAATGCGTTGGAGTGGTTTCATGAATTTTTCGCTGGTCAAAACCCATGCTCCAGATACCGATGGAAAATAAGCCCAACGATTGTTTAAACCAAATTTGGATGATCCATCAGCACGAAATGATGCAGAGAAAAGGTAGCGATTATCAAAACCATAAGTCACACGGCTAATCCCAGAAGCCAATGTCCAGGCACTTAAGCTATACGATGCTACTTTTGGAGTTCCTTCGGCCAATGCACTAAGTCCTAAATCATCTCTTTTGAGATTTTGTGCCCCAAAACTGTACAAATTAATAGAGCGCCCCGACGCGGTAAAGCCTAATAAAGCTGAGAATTTGTGTTTTTGCTTAAATGTCTTGTTGTAATTTACTGTGTAATCATTCATCCAGTTAAAGGTGTTTTGCTCCGAAATAGTTCCATCTGCATATCCTTTGGTTCTACCGGTTTTGGTTTTGAAGTTATTAAAACTTTCACGAGCTAATACATTGCTGGATACGGCACCCGCCACTTTAAATTTTAATCCTTTTATCGGTTCGTACTCCAAATACGCATTCCCGTTAATTGATGTTGTTTTTTTAGAAGAATATTCATTCAGCGCCGTTAAAATAGGATTGTTTCGTTGGTCATTCAAATCAACTGTATTATCAACATTTGCAGGATCTTGCCCCTCGAAAACAAAAGGCGTATAGGACCATGCCGAATGTAATAAATTACTAGAGTAACTATTTGGATCGGGACCTAAAATAGTATTGAGCGAGAAATTACCAGTTACACCCATCCTGAGTGTTTTGCTAAAGTTCTGGTCAAATCCCATTTTGGCAGTGTACCTTTCGTTACTTGATCCAATTATCACACCATCTTGTTGAAAATAAGACCCTGAGAAAATGTATTTTGTTTCTTTTGTTCCACCCGAAACAGAGAGAGAATGGCTTTGCATAGGTGCTTCACGGAACAACAAGTCAAGAAAATCTACCATTGGCAAGGTTTTATAATCTTCCAAAGTCATGTTTCTATTGGTTAAATAATCACGCGTAGCATTGCCACTGAGCATCATTTGCAGGTTTACGAACTCATAAGGTGTGAGTACGTCAATTTTTGCATTTGTTTTCTGCGAACCATAAAATCCTTTATACGTTATTACAGCCTTGCCTTCTTTTCCTTTTTTAGTTGTGATAATCAACACACCATTGGCACCACGCGCTCCATAAATGGCTGTAGCTGAAGCATCTTTAAGCACTTCCAATGATTCAATATCGTTAGGGTTTATGGTATTGATATAATCATCGCTCATTACAAAACCATCTATCACATACAACGGCGAAGAGTTGGAAGTAATAGAGTTTCCTCCACGAATTACAATATCAACAGCATCGCCAGGTTTTCCGCCCAATGACGTAACTTGCACACCTGCCATACGACCAGCCATCGCTTCGTTTACAGAACCTACCGAAATATTTTGCACGCTAGCAATATCAATTTTGGCAACAGCGCTGGTCAAATCGCGCTTTGTGGAAGTGCCATACCCAATCACCACTACTTCATCCAACGATTTTGTATCTTCACGAAGCGTGATGTGAACTGTGGTTTTGGTATTGATGGTTACTTCTTCTTTTTCGTAACCTAAATATGAAATCGTTATAACGCTTTTAGAAGGAACCGAAAGTGAAAATGACCCATCTTTTGAAGTGATGGTTCCAGTAGTTGTTCCTTTTATCGCAACATTTGCACCAATAATTGGGGTGCCGCTCACTTCGGTAACAAATCCCTTTATTTGCATCTTTGATTGTGCCTGAAGTGTATTGAAAACAGGAGAAACAAAGAGTAGTATTTGTAATAGCAGTGCTATTGTAAACGCATTGGTTTTATTTTTCATAAAACTTAAATGATTCCTTCTTTTGTAATTCATTTTGAGTATTGATTTTTCAAATTAGATTTCTTGAATGTTTGTAATAGTTTTGCGTGCTTAATTACTGTGCAAAATTGCATTTTATTTTGGTGTTTTTGAAGAAACATTCGTGCAATTTATTATAACTTTCGTGCAGTGGGTGGTTATTTTAACTACAACTTAAGCGTTTTAAGCGTTATAGTCGATAAATTATTTCTAAGCTGCAGAATATACATGCCCTGAGTTATATTTCCAACTTCCAAAGTATTGTTTCCATTTTCGGCCTTCATTGCGCCAAGTTTTTTTCCGTTTATATCCATAAAAGCAATGTCCACAGTAGAATCACTGCCATTAATTAGAAATTTTAATGTATTTGAAGAAAAGATATTGCTAGATAATTTTGCAGAAAAACTTGCAGCATGAACAATAGCATTGGTGGTAATGTCTTTTGGAAATATCAGATTCCAATCCGTATTCACTGTATAATCTCTAGTCGAAGCAAAAATCCCATTGGTATTGTTTTGTGCCGAATTAAAGGCATAGTAATTATTTGTACTTGTGGTGGCACTATACAATCCTCCATAACCCACATCGGTATTGTTGTTACATACATTGTTAAAAATCGTATTATCGCTTGTACTTCTGTCGGTGGATAAGGCATTCAAATGCACTCCTCTCGAATTGTAATTACATGTATTATTGGCAATAAGACATTTGGAGGTGTGCAAATTGGCTACTTCCATATTGTAAAAAGCAATGCCGGGAGATGTGTTGTAATTGGCAGTATTATTCATAACAATATGACCATTAGCACCTTCCTCTATAAAAACACCATCACGGGTATTGTAATTCAGCGTGTTTTTCATTGCCACCGAATTAGTGCTAAAGGCGTCAAAATCAATTCCATCGTACCTCGAATGGGTTGAAGTGTTGGAGAAAGCATACAGCCTGGAAGCCACCAACGCCCAGATATTTCGTGCACCACAACTATCTACTGTACAGCCTCTAATGTAGGTTGGATTTGAGCTGCTGCGTTTGGTAATTCCCTCTCCCAACGAGTTTTTCACGGTAATGGCATCCAACACCACATTGGTACTTCCGGTAATATAAACAAGTGCATTGGAACCATTCAAATTTTCCCCATCAATAGTACCTCCCGAAAATGAAGAAATAATGTTGCTATCTTTAAAATAGATGACCGCTTTGGTTTGACCCGAACCGTTGGCAATGGTTCCGTTTAACAAGATACATTCATTGTCTTTTACCAACAACGAATCTGTAGTACTGGAAGTATAGAAATTTCCATTCAAATGGCAAACTATTACTGCCGCTGAATTAGCAGTATGCGCATTGTCTAACGCAGCCCGAATAGAACTCAGATTTCCTGAAGTTAGCGTAATATCCATGCGGGGTTTTCCTATTTTTACAATGTCAGTATGTTGATTTCCAATCAAAGGCGGATTAAAAAAAGTACATCCTACTCCTGTTGCTTCAGCTGATGTCAAACCAATATTGCAAAAAAGTTGTGTCGTATTGGCTCCAGAGCCACTAATTTCAAATGTATTGTTCAGAAAAGTATTGTAATAAATTCGCGCATTGCCACAGGTTAAACTACAAGCCGTAACGTTGTTCTTTAGGGTATTGTGTGAAACCAAGGCTTCACTGGTACTATTAAATATCGTAACTCCGGTAGTGCAATTGTCTATTGTATTGTAAGTTACAGCATCGTATTTTGCGCTGATATAAATACCAGTATTACATGTCGAAACTGAATTATTAGCAACAGCCGAGTTATCTGAATTGACAAAGATTCCTGTATTTGAACTTTTTATGATATTGTCGGTACAAATAAAGTTGAATGAGTCGGTATAATAGATACCAAATGCAGTACAGTTAGTGATACTACATCTTGTAACTGAGCCTGCATCGGCATACACCGCAGCACCAGCTCCCGTGTAAAGAATCCCACCACTTTTGCAATTTTGGATACTGAGATTGTCAATGTGCGTTTTTCCCGAAGTACTTACATTTATTCCTGTAATATTCATATTGTTACCATCAAACAGACTTATTCCGTACGATGTGATAGTAATATAATGTCCATTGCTTACCGACATCAACGAAGTAGCCGTAGCAGTTGGGGCAGCAATAATGGTTGCATTTTTAAGTATCAGCAACATTCTGTCCGTAATTTGAAGCGGCGCGGTAGTAACTGTAAAAGTGCCAGAAATAGTAATCCGTATTATATTGTTGGGATATAAAGTACGATTAGCATTTATCGCAGTTTGCATTGTAGCAATAGAGGTTCCATTACTAAAAGCGATATCTGTAATAACTTCACTGGGCTTTTGGATAAAAGGAAACTGAGGTTGTACAAAGAAACTCTGTGCAGATAACTGAATTACTAGAAAAAAGAAAGAAAGGAGAAAGAAGTAATTGTTGTTTTTCATAAAGTTGAATATCTAAACTATATTTGCGAAAGCATTGACTTGAAATCAATTTTTTACAGATTTGAAGTATTCACTGGCCGCACTAGATTTATTGGTTATAATCAATGTACAAAGATGTGAGTTTATTTTATATTTGTACTGAAATAATCGTGCATTAATATAGTAAAGCAGTGCATTTAACGTTTTAGGCTGGAATATAGCGCCATTTTAATAACAAAGTATCTGTGTTTGCTAAATTTGAAAGGGCTCTGATTACAATTACTAAAGTGATAGGTGAAATGAAGTAATAATGCATTTGAAAATTTTAAGTAACTACTCTGCACCCCTAAAATAGCCTAGAACACTGTTTTTATAATAAACTTCAAAATAAAATGACAATTAAAATGCTATAAAATGAAACTTAATGATTGATTGAATATTGAATAATACTCTACAACTCCCCCTTCAGAGGGTCGGGGGGCTGAGTAGTTACAATTTTAAACACATTAGCAATTCTGTTGTATAATACACTGTGCGGTACTTCATCATGTTCGTATTTCATTATAATATAATACGCATACAAAACGCATATAACTCGTATATAATACGCATATAATACGCATTTAAAAAGTATGATTTATATGCTTATTAAATACTTATTAAATAGTTATTATTTTTGATAATTATAAAGCACAAATAAGTATCGGGTGGCAATAACATGAGTTCGAGATAAGCAATGCATAGTAAACAGGGCATTACGGTAACTGTCTGATAATCATCAAAAACTATTCGATATGTTTAATTTTTTATTTATTGCTTATCCCGAATTCAGGTTAACAGTAAAAACACCCGAACTGCAAATTTTGCAATCCGGGTGTTTTCTAAAAGAGTAATGTAAAATATTAAACGATATTTGATTTGAACGGGTCATATTTCATATACTCTGGAGCCAATGAGGCACTTTCATCAGGGCCAGCTGGTGGAGATGATTCCAATGCCAACGATATTTCGTTATCCAGAAATATTATTTCGATACGAGGTGCTGTATAAGCACCTCGACGCTCCGAAGATGGAATAAAAAGGTGGGCATTATTATTTGTTGTTTGTTTCATGATATTTATCTTTGTATTTTACATTTTTTTTGAACACTGTTAGGTTTTATTCCCACTTCTGGAGTTAAGGGGCTACAACTCTTATTGATTTATTTCCTACTTTTACTACATACACGCCTGTGGTGAGTTGGAAGTTGGAAGTTTGATAGTTGGAAGTTGTAATTCCAGTTTCAATCACTTGTCCCATAGCATTATAAATGGCATAATTTCTTTTTTCTGCTTCAATGATCGTTATCTGATTTGCTGAATTTACAAATACCTGAGCATTTTGTATTTCGGATACATCAACTCCTGTAGCAACACCCGGAGCACGGAAAAGGAGACTAAAACGATTGGTTGTTGGAGAAGTAATTTCCGCTCTAAAAGAATAATTAGCACCTTCGTTAAGTTCAAATTCAGTGTTTGGATTCAATTTGTCAATCAAAATTACTTTTGTTCCTGATTCAAAATTGCTAATTTCATTTGCCGAAATGCTGAAATTACTAGCTGTGCCTGTACTGAATCCAAGTGGAATTTCGGTGTTGTAAGTTATATTCTTCATTCCATTTATAACCAATTTTTCAGTATCAACTTGTGTATAAATCTCGGGGACTGAAGCAGAATTATTGCTCATTTTCGGTGAATCGAACATGTCCATTCCATTCGTAGCATTGGCATTGAACAAAACCACTGTTTCATCGGCATTCGTACCGTTCGAAACTCGCAATCGCAATAATGGCTGTGTACTTTGGGCTGGTGCCTTGAATTTATTTGCCGAATTATCGGCATGAGCTCGCATTTCATTGTTTACAGTATAATTTGTAGAGCCAACTGTACTTACCCGCACCCAATATGCTTGCATAGGTGGTATTAATTTGGTGATGGTTGTGTTTGGATCAACAGCCACAATCACAGGACTGGATGGGCTTGCTACATTAACAGTAGCAAAAATATAGCCGCCCGAATTGTTTTTGGTACGAAACCAAGCCGTTGTCAGTAAACCTGTATTAGCCGCTGAAACCAGCGACCAGTCCAAATACGAAGGATATGGATTTGCTACTAAATTAAATCCTTCATTCGATTTTCCGGCAGTTCTGTTTAATGACAAAGGAGTTTGGCTTCCATTATTAAGTGTGCCAGTAAAGCTAAGTGTTGATACTTCAGCAGTTTGTAGAATATAACCTTTGCGGGAATCTAATGCTGCACCTTCGGCTTCTGCTTTCCAATAAAGACTTGCAGGAGCTACAAAACCAAAATTACTTCCTGCCTCATCATAACTAAAATAGCTTTGCCCAGCTTGAACTGTTGCTCCCGAAACTGGCGACGACAGATACCAATTACGTGCAGAACCTAGATATTGTTGCACAGTGTAAACACCATCAGTTCCACCTAAAGTATTTGGTGTCAAAATCGTAGCATTACCATTGCTATTGTTAGAAAGCAAATTCAATGCACCACTATTCGATAATGTTGTACTTACAGTTAATTGAATACCAGCATTGACAGTTACTGTTGCTCCTGTATTTATGGTCAGGCTACTTGTTGTAACATTAGCTGTAACCGATACTGTATGACCATTCAAAATACTTACACTTGTTGCAGAGGAGTTTGGTGCAGCAGTTGCATTTCCCCAGTTTGTATTGTTAGTAGATGATTCCCATATTGACGAACTGCTCCAGTTACCTGTTGATTTTGTACGGAAATAGTCAGTAGAAGAAGTTGTTGTAGTAGCAAATGTTTCTGATGCTGATGATTCATTCGAATCCACAGTACCTAAGTTTGAAATAGCTGCCACTTTATATGTGAAATCTGAGTTTGATGTTAATCCGTTTATTGCCAATGATGTAGTTGATTGCCCGGTTACTGATGCTGTACTGTAGAAAGTAGTACCGTTTAAATACACATTTACAGTATAACCAATGGCATTTGCAGCTGTTGACCAGTTAGCGGTAAATCCGGTTGTTGTAATTGCAGAAGCTGTTCCAACAGTTGGAGCAGAAAGAGATGAAGAGCTAGTGGTTTGCCAAGTTAAAATTGGATAACCATTGTTCTTACTGCTTGCATCAGAACTCCAAGCAGTAGGATTTTGACCATTTTCGAGTGAAGTTATAAAGCCAGCTGCTTTTAATTCAGCATCCGTTTTTGACGTTCCACCATTGGTATTTGTCACTGTCAATGTATTCAAATAATAACTATTTACGATTGAACCTGACCCACCTGCACTTGCTCCACCGGTTAAACTTCCTGCTATTGCTTCTGTAACACCACCTGCGGTTAGGGCAGTAACTGATGCAGTATTATAGCAATTGGTTACAGCCTGAAAGTATTTCCCAGCTGCGTTACCACCAGGATAACCAAATATACCTCCTAAATAGTATACGGCAACAGTTGGTGACGGTTGAATTACCATTCCACGGTTATAGCAGTTCAGCACATTAAAACCGGTACCAAAGCCATAGCCTACAATTCCACCACCATCTACATTTGATGCTGAGATTGTACCTTTGTTATAACATTCTTTAATAGTTAAATTCCCATTACCACTACCAGTTATACCACCAGCATTACTGACTCCGGTAATTGAACCTGTATTATAACAGTATTGTATTAAACTTAAATCACCAACGGTTGAAGATACAGCTGCATTACCAACTATACCTCCGGAATGAAGACCAGCACCTTCTGAAGAAATCGTACCAGAATTCGAACAATTTTCTACTATTGAAACACTACCTAATCGTCCAACTATACCACCTGCTTCAGGTCCTCCACTCGCAACACTTCCAGAAACATTAATAAGATTCTTGCAATTTGTAATCTGAACAAAATTTGCTCTACCGGCAATAGCTCCGTTATAACTCTGTCCGGTTATTGAACCTGAAGCTATGATTAGATTCTTGATAACAGCTTTGGAAGCAGACGAAACGCCTTGCACATAACCAAATAAGCCATTGAAATCGCTGGATGTACGATTTACGATGATATTGTTTATGCTATGATAATTCCCATCAAAAACTCCTGCAAAGGCAATAGTTCCTGATGTTCCCATAGGTGTCCATGTATGAGCTGAACCTTTCAAATCGACATCGGCTGTAAGTTTATAATACTTTCCTGAAGTATTACCATTGCTGGTTTGTCCTGCAGCATTTACCAAGGATGCCAAATAGGCCAACTGCTCTGCAGTTGCTATCTGATATGGATCGGCTAAAGTACCAATACCACCTGCATAAGAAGCTGCAAGATTACCATCCCATGGAGTAGTAGCGGAAGTACTGAATGATTGTGGCAATGAAGCTGCTGAATTTGCGTTAACAACATTATCAGCTACTGCCGTAACAGTGTAAGTATAAGCTGTATTTGGAATTAATCCAGTAATCGCTTTACTTGTTCCTGAACTTGCATTTGTTGTACTGATTAAAGTTGGAGTAGCATCGTAAACCTTAATGTTGTAGCTCACTGCACTACCAACAACATCCCAATTGGCTGTAAAACCATAGGGCAATGTTGAAGTTGCTGCATTAGCAGTTGGGGTGGATAGAGCAGGTAAACTAAGTGTTGTAAATGATTGTGGTGTTGATTCTGCAGAATTAAATGTATTGGTTCCATCTCCTTTAGCTGTAACAGTATAGGTATAGGCAGTATTTGGTGACAAGCCTGTAATAGCAATGCTTGAAACAGATGTTGCAGTGGTTGTGCTAACTACAGATGCACCATTATAAACTTTTATATCGTAACTATTTGTAAGATTTACGTTTGTCCAGCTCGCAGTAAAGCCGCCAGATGTAACTGTAGTTGCAGCATTGGCAGTAGGTGTGGAAAGTGTTTGCTTTAACAGATAAGGATAACCACTATTGTATGACCCATTTTGACCCCATACAGAAGACACATTTATTGAAGTTAAAAACGCTCCAGCTTTTAATTCAGCATCCGTTTTAACTGTTCCACCATTGGTGTTTGTTGTAGCTGAGCCAGTTAGATAATAACAATTTGAAACAACTCCAAATCCAGTAGGTGGGCTTGCGAGCAATTGACCAGCTATAGCTTCTTTTGTAGTTGCTGTTGTCGAAGTTAGACTTCCTGTATTATAACAACTAGTTATTGATTTAAACCATTTTGTTGGCGAACTTGTAAAACCGACAATACCACCTGAAGTGTTCCCTGTACCTCCTGTAGCGGCAGTTACTTCCCCTGTATTATAACAATTATCAATTGTAACCTGACCAGCATCAGTACCACTATTGGCTGCGTATCCAATTATTCCACCTACACAATTGTTTTTTGCAGAAATTTTTCCAGAATTAAAACATTGAATAATAGGCAAATATGCACCACTAGCACCGCCTGTTATGCCACCTACATATCTGGTAGTTGAGGAAACTGCTCCATTATTGTAACAATAACGAATGTACTGATAAGTTGCTAATGAAGAACCGACAATACCAAAAGATGCATTTCCAACAATTCCTCCAACATATTCTCCGGGACCGCCATTAATTGTTCCAGTATTTGAGCAATATTCAAAATTTGAAATTGAACCTGCTCTTCCTACTATTCCACCAACATAAGTAGCAGAACCAGTTACAGTTGTTCCAGTTACACTTGCGGCATTTTTGCAGTTTATGAATGAGACATAATCTCCCCTTCCTACAAAACCACCTACATAATTAGTTCCCTGTATGGTGCCAGAAGCAATGGTTAAATTTTTAATTATATACATTGGAGTTTTTGGAGTTCCCGAGATTGGTGCAATATATCCAAACAAACCAACGTAAGCACTCGCTAATACGCAATTAATTTTTGAAATCACATAATTATCTCCATCGAAATTTCCACCAAATTTCTGAGTGGAAGTTCCAATTGGGGTCCACGCCACATTTCCAAGGTCAATATCCGCTGTAAGTTTATAATACTTTCCAGTAGAAAATGAGGAAGCAAGATTTGTTTGTTGTGCTAAATAAGCCAGTTCGTCTGCTGTTCCAATTAAATAGGGAGTTGCCAGCAAACCGTCACCGCCAGAAAAACCAGTAGCAATAGTTCCCGTCCAGGCTGCAGCCAAAGCAGAAACCGTCAACTGAACACAAAATAATAAAGTAAGTAGTTTTTTCATATTGATTGAATTTAAAAAGTTTAAAATTTGATGATTGAGTCTATTAACTCAAATTAGTTTGCAAAAATGAGACAATATTTTAAAAGAGGACTGAAAGTATTGTGCATAAATTTTGAAATATAGTGCAGAAATGAATCTATTTAGTTCCTTATTATCAAAACTTTAAAAATAATACACTAAATTTGCCCTAGTTATCGCTATCAATCATTACATTATGAAACGACTCACTTTCTTAATCGCACTTAATTGTCTGTTTATTAGTTTGTTCTCGAATGAGATTTCGTTCGAACATTTGGGCTTTGAAAAGGGCCTAACACAGATTACTGTTTTTGCATTGTATCAGGACGAAAATGGTGGAATTTGGATTGGTACAAACGATGGGTTGATGCGATATAATGGGAATACTGTTGAGAGTTTGGTGTATTCGAAACAGGAGTCCGATTTAATTTCGGGATTTGTAGCTAACATCTGCGGCGACAAGCAAGGTCATGTGTATGCACTTATTAATAACCGAATTGTGGAGTATGACATGCGAATGCAAAAACTGCAGGCCTTAACTTTATCCAACGAACTTCAAAATAAACATATTTCGGCTATTCAACAAGGGAAAGATGGTCTGTGGATAGCAATAGCGAATACCGTTTATTTGTATAGAAATGGAAAAACAACAAAATATGCTTCGCTCTCGTCAAAGAATTTAAGTATAACTGCTTTGTGCCAAACACTTGATGGTAAATTAATTGTAGGGACTGTAGAAAAAGGAATTTTTATCATTGATAGAGCACAAAAACAATACAATTTTCTGCCAACTTGCGTCAACGTAAACCTGATTTACGAAGATAGTAAACGAAATATATGGATTTGCACCAGCGAAAGCGGGCTTTACAAAATTGATAATCAACTTCAAATCAAATCTTTCACAGCCAGCAATATCGATTCATCAAGGCTATCGAGCAATATTGTACGAAGTGTGTGCGAGGATAATAACAACAACCTGTGGATTGGCACTTTTGCCGGATTGGACAAATTAAACCTATCTACCAATGGCATCGAGCATGTTGGGCTATCAACCGATAAACGGCATAGTTTGAGCAGTCAATCCATTCGGTGCTTAACCAAAGACACGCAAGGAACTATCTGGATTGGAACTTATTATGGTGGTATTAATTACTTTAATCCCGACCCCGAGGTTTTTCAGTATTTCGATTTTAAGAAATCGCAATCCGATTTTTTGTACCCAATAGTTGGTAAAATTATTGAGGATATTCGGGGCGATTTTTGGATTTGTAGCGATGGAAAAGGGTTAATTTATTTCAATAAAAAAGATAAAAACTATCGGTTTTTTTCGACAGATAATAGTGGAATTTCAGGCAATAACATTAAAAGTATCTACTACGATGCAACAGCTGATGTTTTATGGATTGGCACATATCGAAATGGTTTAAACCGATTTGACCTTAAAAGTAAGCAATTTACACATTTCGGTATTGGAGGTAGAAATGCCAGTATTCCAAACGAGTTTCAGGAAACAGTTCAAGCTATAACCCCTTATCAGAGTTTTCTTTTGTTGGGAACATTGCATGGTATTTACAGTTTCAGTTTAAAGGACTCAAAAATGACTCAACTCCCGTTTAGCGAAACGACTCGTGATTTTCTGACTGTAAATAACTACCTCTGGATAGCCAAACCTAACGGTTTATTGAAATACAATATTTCAACCCAAAAAATCGAAAAAGAATACAAACAAGACAATGAATCCCAAAATAAACTACCAAAAAACAGAATAACTAAACTTTTTGTAGATAGTAAAAAACGATTTTGGATAGCTACAGATGGCGGCGGAATAGTTCTTTTCGATGAAAGCAAAAACAGCTTTATACGCTATAATTCAGCAACTTGTGGCATCGAAAGTGATAATGTGAGTTGTCTGTCCGAATCAAAATACGGGTATCTGTTAGTTGGCACAAACAAGGGCTTTTCACGCATTGATGTGGAAAAGAAAAAGAGTTTTAATTATAGTTCCAGAAATGGTTTTTCGCTATTATCACTCAATTATGGAAGCATTTTTACCTCCTCTACAGGTGAATTAATTATGGGAGGGATTGATGGAATGACTATATTCAGAGAAGAGTCTTTGTCTAACTTTGGAAAACTTTTCAAAATCAGATTCACTGACTTGTGGGTAAATAATCGGAAAGTAATACCTGACGACGAAACGAATATCTTAAAAAACGCATTACCATATACCACCGATTTAGAACTCACACACGACCAGCGTATAATCTCATTTGCTTTTGCTACCGATAATTATGTGAAAATTAATCAACCTAATTTTCAGTACAAGTTGGAAGGCTTTGACAAACAATGGATTGATATTGACCCCGAAAATTCTATTAATTACATGAACTTACCTTCGGGAGAATACACTTTAAAAGTTCGTAGTTTGGTGAATGAAAATGCTGAAAATGGGGAAGAAATAGCACTGCAAATAACTGTTTTGCGACCCATTTACGCCCGTTGGTATGCCTATTTGCTTTATTTTATGCTTATTGTTGGTATTTCGGGATGGTTATTTCGGTTTTATCAATCACGTCTTATTCTGCGAACTTCGTTGGAATATGAGCGGCGCGAAAAAGAACAAAATGAAATAGTAAATCAATCGAAATTGCGTTTTTTTACGAATATTTCGCATGAATTCCGTACACCACTTACATTGATTATGGGTCAGTTGGAAATGCTAATGCAATCGTCAAAAATTGCTCCCAACTTTTACAAAAGCATAGTGAATATACACAATAATGCTGTGAAAATGCATCAGCTAATCACCGAATTACTCGATTTCAGAAAGCAGGAACAAGGCTTTAAAAAATTAAAAGTAAGCGAGCAGGATATTGTAGAATATATGCGGGAGATTTTTGTGTCGTTTCAGGAATTTGCAAAATTTCATAATGTTGAGCTTACTTTCGACACAAATAAAGCAACAATACCATTATTCTTCGATTATATTGAGCTGCAAAAAGTATTTTACAATCTTATTTCAAACGCATTCAAATTTACCCCCAAAGGAGGAAAAATTACTGTTACCATCGAAGCCGGCGCAACTAATGTAAAAATAGGTGTTTCGGATACCGGAATTGGAATTTCGAAAGATAATCTCGAGAAAATATTCGACCGCTTCTATCAGGCAGATAATGAAGATGATAGTAGTTTACAGAATAAAGGCACTGGTATTGGTCTGGCTCTGGCAAAAGGAATAGTGGAGCTTCATAAAGGCAAAATTTCGGTTACGAGTGACGCTTCGTATGGCAGTGTTTTTACGGTGGAACTTTTAACTGGAAAATCGCACTTTACAAATAATACGCAGGCTGAAATAATTGAGAAACACGAAGATTCGAATGCTGACTATAAAATACTTACAGTTTTTGATAAAGAGTTTCTGAGCGAGGCAAGCGAAAATCAACGAAGTAACTTTTCCGAAAAACCGACAGTATTAATTGTTGAAGATAACGAAAGTCTGCGTCAAATGCTGGTACAACTTTTTGATTCAATGTACAATATCCTGGAGGCGAACAATGGATTAATTGGCTATAAAATGGCATTAGATAAACATCCTGATTTAATAATAAGCGATGTAATGATGCCCGAAATGAATGGGAACGAAATGTGTACCAAACTAAAAAGCAATTTTGAAACCTGTCACATACCCGTGGTATTGCTTACAGCGCAAACCAGTCCTGAACAAAACATTGATGGTTTAAAACGTGGTGCCGACGATTATATAACTAAACCTTTTAATGTCAAAATATTAGTAACTCGTTGCAATAATTTACTATTGGGCCGAAAAATTCTTCAGGAAAAATTCAGCAAACAAATTGATACAAAATCCTTTAATATTGCCACCAATGAGTTAGACCAGAAGTTTATTGAAAAGGCAATAGTAATTGTTGAAAAGCATATAAGTATGGAATCGCTTGATGTTGCTTTTCTATGCTCCGAAATGGCCATCGGCCGCAGGGTGTTTTTCTATAAAATGAAAAGCATTACGGGCGAAACACCTAACGACTTTATTCAAAATATTAGGCTTAAAAAAGCAGCATGGATGATTCAAAATACGCCTAATAAAACCATCGCTGAAATTTCCGAAGAGTTAGGTTATAATTCAGTAAGCTACTTCGGTAAATGCTTTAAAGCAAAATTTGGGGTTGTACCATCGGAATATAAAAATTTGAATTAAAATTGAGGGGATTAGAGTTGTAAAAACATGATAGACTTGACATTTTTTACCTATTAAATTCATCTGGCAAAGCTAGCATGTGCAGAATTTCATACCTTCATAAACCACTCACCCCACTCCCAACACCTTCCCAGCACCAGCCCCTTTCACAGCCACCGGTTTTCCAAAATCATCATACGCACCAAACTCAACGGCTACAACAAGAACAAGGGTATCACTGTCGTTAAAGGTAATTTCGGGATGTGTCAGATCCAGCTTTATTTCAAGGGTTTGTGCATTCACTGTACTTGTGGTAGGAAACCATTCTGTCGATTCAATCCTACGGCCTAACCCAATGGTATCGTGCACAGGTTCGTAATCTTTATTTCGTTCGTTGAACACTAGGTCGGTTACCACGCCTAAGCAGGCACTTATTCTGAAAAGCCGGTGTTTTTCGTACACATTCAAACCAAGGTTACACGCAAACTCAGGTATGGTGAGGATTGCAGTTGTGTTTTCACGGTCAATTTTCCAGTCCAGCGGTATGCGCAGTACGCTGTCGAAGCGTGTTATGCGGTTAAAATTAAAACCAACCAGATACTGTTTGTACTTCGAAAGCAGAATAGAACGTTCACCCCACGCACCTTCGGTATCGGCTCGTTGTATATTTTTCATCAGTGAGCAAAGAGCCGGAGCTAGGTTGTAGTCAGCCACATGTTGCATTCCTATAAACGCCATGCGTATGGCTTTACTCATTTTGGAGCAGCCGCCAAATTCCTTGTTATTACGCCTCGTGTTCTCAAATTCCGGTCGACGTTTAATTTGTTCTTTGGTGGCGCCTCCTTTTCTTCGCACAAAGATTTCGTTACTCCCTTTGCGGGTGTAATGTGATAAACCTCCGATAGTGCCGGTGTACTGATTGTTTTGTTTTACGCGTGCCATTTTAATTAAGAATTAAAAACTAAGAATTAATAATTTAGAGTTGGTCTATTCGCAGCTGTACCGTATCTGTAAGCCATTACAAATATATATAATTTAGATTTAATACAAAAATAATCCATATATAATCCATATTTTTATATTATGGATTATATATAAGTTATATACGGGTTATATATGGTTTATATATGGATTATCTACGAATATGAGGCGGATAAAGAGCGAATATGACTGCAACAAAACACACCCCGCAACCAAGCAATCTGACTTGCTTTGGTGCGGAGTATGATTCGAATCTAAAAAACTATGTTGTTAAACTAATCCTAAATCCTGTTTAAAAGGACTTTCTAGATTAATATTATATGCTTCCTCTTATTTTTCTACTTTTTTAAACGCAATAGCTATTCCACCACTCGTTGCTAAACTCAACTTCATTGTTGACGCGGAAGTCACTTTTACCGTTTCAATAGCTATCGAAGTTGGATTATTTATATAATTTGCTCCTACTCCATCTTTGTAAATTACAGCATTGTAGTTGGTTTCGGGCTGTAAAAAGTCCATCTTAAGTGTCATCTCCCGACTGTTTTCGTTGGTAATACCTCCCAGAAACCAATTTTCGGACTTGCGGTCTTTACGCGCTACAACTACATATTCACCAATTTGCGCATCTGGTACTACTGTTTTTTCCCAAGTGGTAGGGCACGATGTGACAAATGCAAACGCGGGATTATTTTCGTAATTCTCAATCATATCCGAAGCCATTTGTAGCGGACTGTAAAGAATTACAGCCAATGCCAGTTGTTTGGCAAGTGTGGTTTGAACGCGTGTGCCTGGCTTAGCCGGATTGCTGAAGTTAAATGTTCCGGGTGTAAAGTCCATTGGGCCGGCCAGTCCGCGTGTAAATGGAATAATGGTGGTGTGCGACGGCGGATTTCCACCATCGGGCGACCATGCATCATACTCTTGTCCGCGTACACCTTCCTGCGTCATAAAATTGGGATACGTGCGCTGCAATCCGGTAGGCATAACCGGCTCGTGGTTGTCAATCATTATTTTGTAACGGGCTGCCGTTTCGAACACTTTGCGGTAATGACGCACGCCATACTGACTTCCGGCACGTTCTTTTTTGTCGAGCCGCGGACTTACATAGCCTGTTTTAACTGCCTCAATGCCATATTTATTGCAAAAAGCATAAGCGCTATCCAATTGTGCTTCGTAGTTTTTGGTTGAACCACCGGTTTCGTGATGCCCAATCAGTTTTACATTCAGTTTGGCGGCATAATCCGTAATCTTTTTTATATCAAAATCGGGATAGGGTTTTGTGAATTTAAATTGATCGCCATTGGTTACCCAATCGCCATCCCAACCTTCGTTCCAACCTTCGACCAACACGCCTGCAAAGCCATGTTTAGCAGCAAAATCGAGGTAACGCATGGTGTTTTCGGTTGTTGCGCCATGTTTTGGCCCTTGTCCCCAAGTGTACTTTTCCAGATGCATTCCCCACCAAATTCCAATGTATCGTCCGGGTTTTATCCACGATGTGTCGGTAATTTTCGAAGGCTCGTTGAGGTTAAGCATAAGGCGTGAAAGCATTAAATCGCCAGCTTTACGGGCAATAATAATGGTGCGCCACGGACTAACAAACGGCGCTTTAGCAAAAACCTTTTCGCCTGATGCCCAAGGCGTGATATCTGATTTTAGCGTCGACGAGTTGTTTTTTGGAGTCAGATTGAGTGAGCCATATTCAGTAAGGTTGGCTTCGTGTATAGTGAGATACAAGCTATCGTTACACTGCATGGTAAGTGGAGTACTAACAGTATCCAATTCAGTAAGTTGTTTTTTGGTATACAGGTTTTCGAAATAGTTCGTCCGATTGGTGGGAATTGACCACGATTGTGGATTGCCAACCACAGCAAACTCCGTTATTTCGTCAATTATCACTAGGTCTTTCAGGTTTTCCTGCTCCGGAAATTCGTACCGAAAGCCAATGCCATCGTTAAAGGCACGGAAAACAATATTCAGTTTTCGTTTCGAATTGCATTTTTGCTGAAGCATCAACACTGTCTCGTTAAAGTTATTTTTCACTACTCGGTCTTCACCCCAGGGTTGTTCCCATTCGTCGGACACAGAGCGGAATTTGGTGTCGATTAATTCAAAATCGCTGTAAAAAATATCATTACTTCGGAGTAAAAATCCTAAATATGACTTTTCGATAACAACGGCTTTGTCTTTGGCAACCGAGTAAAACGGTTTCCCGTCTTCCACACCGGCTTCAATGCGGATGCTTCCATCGGGCGACATCACGTTCACTTCGCATTTTTCAGCACACGAAATAGTAAGAATTGCCATACATATCAGGCTAACTGCTACTTTTAAATTACTCATACTCATCTTGTATTTAATTATTTAACCTGATTTACCAGTTCAATGGCTTTTTGCGACTGCATGGATGCAAAATAATAGAATGCCTGACTTAGTTTTGCTTGTTTTTCGGCATCGTTTCTGAATTCCTTACGCAAATTGTATAATTCGTAAATTTTTTCTAAATCCGATGTTGAGGTAGATATTCCGGCAAATGTCTGCAACGAATTAAGGTACGAATAGCCAAATTCAACGGTTGGTTCAATCATGGTTCCTTCGCCAAAATCGTTCCACGTAATCAATTGAAGATGCTGCGCATTTCGTTCTTTTGCCAGATTCAGCATGTCATTCCAAAGTTCGCCTTTGCGGTAATCGATATAAAACAAACTGTCGCGGCCATCACCCTGATTATAATACGAATGAAAGCCCGGCCATGCTCCCGCAAAAACGTCGATATTGTTGGTTTTCAGATAATCCCACACCCGTTTTGTGCGGTTAATGTCATTTCCGTGGTCGTTTTTATCAGTGGTATTGTCGTTTGCCCACCAGGCGCCCCAAGGCCACATATAGACCGAATTGGTATTCTGAGCACCGGCTTTTGGATAAAAATAATTGTAGTTATTGCCCGCCACATGTTCGCCATAGGGAATTATAAAATGTGGTTTTTGGGAATAAACGCTCAAAATATCTGCCCATTGCGTTGGTTTATTGATAAAATCGGGACCAAAAACACCTAAGAGCGGAGCATTATTTATTTTAATGTAATTGCTTCGTTTCATATAACTATTCATGATAAAAGCCATATCGGCAACTGCCAGTTCAACCGTATCTTTATTGCCGGTATTCAACATTACATTCGGAATGGTGCGGTCTTCGTAAATAATGGCAAACTCAAGTCCCACTTTTTTACAAGCATCGATAATGGCATTGGAGTTGCGTGTTAGTTTGTAAGTATCGTACACGTTGTACGAGCCATACCAGTCAATCAACAAACCATCAATACCCGAATATTTCATCAGAAGCAGGTGATATTCAATCAAATCGGGGTCACCCGAAGCATACGGCCCAACAAGCGGATAGTAATGCGAAGCAATATTTCTGCGTCCGGAAGCATCGATGCTGTCAGGGTTGCAACGGCTCATTTTCCAGTGCGAACCCCATGTGCCTCCATTGCTGGCTTTGGTTTCGAACCAAGGCATATAGTGGACGTACAATTTCATAGAATTGGACTTAGCAATAGCCACCGGAGCGATAGGTGTTACCGTGTAGATAGTATTGTCGTCGGTTTTACAAGCATTGAAAAATGCCAACGAAAAAGCAACCAAAAGAACGTTATAAATTAATTTATGCATGACTAATATCCTGTATTTTGAATTAAGTTTTTATTTAAATCCAACACTGATTGAGGAATTGGGAAAACCCCACGATAAGCCGGAGTAATACTTTTGTTCCAGCCTGCATTAAAGAATGTTCCGAAGCGGATGTTGGTGTTGCGGCGCAATCCTTCAAAAACAAACTCGTGCAACCATTCTGTTTCGAGCGAAGCATTGTCGAGTGTCGAAATATCGCCCAAGCCAGCTCTTTTGCGCAACTGATTCACTAAATTTGCAGCGGTGGTGGTAAAGCCCTGACGGTAATTCGCTTCAGCTTTCATCATAATCACTTCAGCATAACGCATCAACACAAGGTCGTTGTCGCGTTCCCATTTATCGTCGGCACGCCATTGGTATTTATGCAATCGCGCTCCTTCATTTTGCAAAGCCTTGGTATAGTCGCCAATATCAACTGTATAACTCAGTGGGCTTCCATTGTCCATCATAATTACTTCGCCGGTTGCTTTGCTCAGTTGGTCGCCTACAAGCAGCGATTTCCGACGGGTGTCAGCAGCATCGAAAGTGCCATAGACACCCGGTTTTGCGCAAATACCATTGCCACACCAGGGATATGTTCCATCAACCGAAAAAGCATATTTTTGGTTATAATGATAGGTCATTGACGCTAAATAGTTTCCTTGCGTGTTTTGTTTGTGGTCGTAAGGAATGGCAAAAATAATTTCCTCCGCTTTCTGGTCGTTGTCGGTTGCAAAATTGTCGAAATAATTGCTGTTCAGCGTAAATCCTTTTACTTTTTCGCAAGCTGTCAGGCAATCTTTCCAGCGTGGAGTTCCTGTAAATACTTCGGCATTGAGGTACAAACGAGCCAACAAGGTATAAGCCACATTTTGCGTGAAACGACTGTAGGCAATTCCCGAAGGCAGTAAATCCGTAATTTCAATTAATTCTTTTTCCACAAAACGGAAAACAGAATCACGGCTGGCTTGTTTGGGCACATCGGTTGTTTCAAAACTGGTAACAATAGGTACGCCGCCATACAAATCGAGCAAATTGTAATAGTAATAAGCCCGTAAGCCTCTTAATTCGGCGTTTACCACGTTTTTATCGTCCTGCGTCAGCGACGATTTATTAACCATGTAAATAATGGTATTAATATTGGCCACGCCCTGAAAATTGTATTTCCATGCACTCAACACGGTAGCATTATTCTCATCCCAGGTGTGATATTGCAATTGCTGATAACGTCCACCATCGTACCAATCGGTTCCGCGGGTAGGAATGCAGGCTTCGTCCGAAGTACATTCGTTCAGAAAAAACACAAACTCACCTGTGGGATAAGAGAGTGTACCTCCGGTATTCGTGTCGTTAAATCCGCGCAAGGTGGCATAAGCACCTCCCACAATGGTTTGAACCTCGCTGGATGTTTTACCATAATCGTCCATGGTAATTTTATCAAACAAAACTTCGTCGAGATTTGTGCACGAACTTAAAAGTACCAGAAAAATAAGCAGACTACTTTTCGTACGTGTTATTTTATTTAAAAATGCGTTCATAATTTGTATGTATTAGCAGGTAATTTATTCTGTATTTAAACAATAATAAAAAAATGCACTTCAATTTTATAATGAGATATTTAATCCAAAAGAAATGGTTCGCGGACGTGGGTAATAGTTAAATCGGTCGATGCCAGGAGCGCTCAATCCATTGTTGCTTACTTCGGGGTCGGTTCCACTATACCCCGATAGTACAAACAGGTTTTCGCCGGTAACATATACCCGAATTTTTTCCAATCCCAAGGACGCACTTTTTGGTAAATTATATCCCAATGTAACCGATTGCAAACGGAAGAAATCGCCTTTTTCTACCCAATAATCCGAAAATACGGGGTCTGACGTTATGCCACTTTTCAAAAATGCATCCGTTACGTTTTGCGAAGGTAAACGGGTAGGGTCGGCCATACTCATCGCTGTTGCATTCAATACTTTTTGTCCAAACATGCCATACGTTCCGATATTCAAATCGAAGTTGCTGTAACTCATATTAAACGTTAAGCCCACATTCAACTTGGGTTGAGCCGAACCAAGATATTCGTTAATGACCTCACCATTAGCATCTTTATTTAGAATATATTCGCCATCGGTGTCGATACCCAAACATTTTGGTCCCCAAAAAGCACCTGCCGGATAACCTTCTTTTACTACCTGCGTGTAAATACCGGTCATACCTCTAACGCCTGTCATACTGCCTGTGCGCAAGTCCGAAGCCTGACTGAATAAATTATTGGTAAGTTTGTCGATACGCTGATTGTTGTAAGCGCCAGTGAAGGTGGCATCGAACGTAAATTTCTGAGTTTTAACCAAGGTGGCGTTTAATGTAAGTTCAACACCACGGTTACTTAAACTACCAAGGTTCAACAACATGGTGTTAACCAGATACGGAGGTTGCGGAACGGGATACGTCCAGAGCAAATCGTTGGTTTTTTTTAGGTAAAATTCCAATGTTCCGGTTATAGTATTGAACAGTCCAAAATCAACTCCGATATTTGTTTGAGCAGTCGATTCCCATTTTAAATCCGCATTTGTGTTTTGAACAGGCGAATAAGCTTTTTTCCAAACACCTGTTGTAGCATCGTAGTACGAAGCGCCGGTAGCACTCAATAATTGCAATGATTTATAATCGCCAATGCCATCCTGATTTCCGGTTACACCATATCCAATGCGTACTTTAAGGTTATTTAGCCATTTTGAAGTGCTTTCCATAAATTTCTCGTCGGAAGCGCGCCAGGCAAACGATGCCGAAGGAAACATCCCCCATTTATTGTTTGCACCAAATCGGCTCGAACCATCGTTACGCATAGTGGCTGTAAAAAGATAGCGACCAACCAGATTTAAATTCAAACGGCCGTAAAAAGAAACCAAACGCGAAATACCTTTGTAGGAATACACATCGCCTGCCGTATAATCGAAACCAGAGCCAAGGTTGTTGTACAAAAATGCATCTGTATCGAATCCGCTGCGGATAGCGCCAAAACCTTCGTACAACGATTCCAGAAACGAATAACCGGCCATGGCATTCAGTTTGGTATTGTTATCAAATTTCAAATCGCCTGTAACGTACGATTCGAGTTGGAACGAGCTGTTGTCGCCCAAGGTGCGTTGCCCGTGACCGCCCAACGAAGCGCCGGTTAGTACGGCATACGAGGGCAGATAATAGCGGGTTTGGTAAGAATTATGCTCGTACGAACCATTCACCACGCCTTTCAATCCTTTCAGAAACTCTATTTCAATTTTTGTAAATCCAAGTAGCCGATGACGGGAATCGTCGCGAAAGCGGTTGTTGTTAATCTCTACCGGATTTTCGGTATTGGTACCGCTAATTTCGGTATAATCGCCACCAGGAGTATAAATCGGCACAGTCGGATTCAGGTTGCTCATCCGTTCAATGATGGACAAATCAATGGGAGTCCAGTTATCCACACTTGTATTTAATCCCGCTTCGAGTTTTATTTTTTTATCCAGGGCATATTGATGAGCCGAAAAACCAGCTGCAAGGCGATTCAGATTGCTTCGTTGCAACACGCCATCGTTGTTTTGATAGGTAATGGAAGCTCTGTAACCACTGTTTGCATTTACGGTGCTGAATAATAGATTGTGCTGCTGCGAAATAGCTGTACGTTCGAGTGCGCTTTGCCAGTCGGTATTTGCGCCGTAATCTACAGCATTCAGCACATTATTATCGCGTACATAACCGCGCCACTGATTGGCCGACAACAAATCCATGTGTTTTGCAACATTGGCAACACCCATATATCCGCTGTACGACATGCTTTTTACTTCAGTTGTGCTGCCTGAGCGGTTGGTAGTGATAATAATGACACCATTAGCTCCACGCGAACCGTAAATAGCTGCTGCCGAAGCATCTTTGAGTACATCAATACTCACAATTTCGGAAGGTTGTACCGAATTCATATCCACTCCAGGAATACCGTCGATAACAACCAATGGTGAGTTTCCGGCCGAAAGCGATGTGCCTCCTCTGAGTTTCATGCTTGCACCCGAAGCCGGATCGCCTGAGCCTTGAACCACCGATAATCCAGCTACTTTGCCTTGCATCAATTGCTCTGCCGATGTAATTACGCCCTTTTTCAAATCTTTGGCACTTACCGAAGTAATGGCACCTGTAAGGTCCGATTTACGCACATTGCCATAACCAATGCCCACAACCACAGTTTCCTGAAGTGTAACTGCATTTTCGAGCAATTCAATTTTCATTTCGGGTTGTGCCTTTACTTTTTGTGCAACATAACCCACATATGAAATTTCGAGCACCGATTCTTTGGCACAACTCAAACTAAAATTACCGTTTATATCTGTAATAGTTCCAACTGTTGTACCCGCCACTTTTACGCTTGCTCCTATCACAGTTTCGTTGTTTTTATCGGTAATAGTGCCACTCACTTTTATATTTTGAGCATGAATCAGGGTTGCCGAAAACAGAAGTCCGAACAGCAATAGCACTGATTTTTGGATACACTTCGCTTTTATAATATTTTTATACATAGTATCTTATCTGATTTTTTGGGTATTAATTATTGAAGTTCGGACAAGGGAACTAAAGGTAAATCGGAGCTGTAAACTTCAATTTTTGTACTTCCTTTTACAATGTATATCACTAGTTTTATCTTATCCAGATTTGTTATGTCACCAATTTCTTTCAATAAATTTAATGTAATAGTTTTCGAAACCGGAGTTCCTGACATGACACCCTGTATAGTTTTAGTCCCTGCTGTAATGGCATATTCAACCGATGTAGCTGTTTTTTCGTTGTTTTTACGGGTAATGGTCAAAATGTCGTACTGGCAGAACTTTTGTGGGAAATACGTTACAACCGGAACATTGGTATTGCCAATCAGGTAATAATTTCCTTTGGCATCGGCAGTTCCTTTTACTCCATCCGCCGACCACAGATTAAAGGTCAGATTATCAAAACTTAAGGATTGGTCTACACCAAAATACTCGTACGGAATCAAATCAATTTTATACACATTTGCAGCCACTTTTCGCATCAAAGTTTTGGCATGAGTAGCAGGATTATTTGGGTCGAACTGCACATGGGCATCCAAAAATTTATTCAAACCGCTTTCCATATAAATGGTTTCTTTTGCCGACAAACCTCCTAAAATGCCATCTACAAATGCTTTGGTAGTGTTTACAAGAATTGAAACAGGAGTGTCGATATTGAAATTGGCAGGATAGGTCTGAACCGCAACACCCGACGACTTGAATGTACCAATTTGAATGCGGGGACACATCATGCTAAAAGCACCTGTAACCGTTGAACCATCTTTCGATTTTAACAACATCCAAAAATAATTATCGAATGTGGCTAAATCGGCAACTGTTTTGCTGAAATAAGTAGTTGGCGAAAGTGTCATACTCCAAATCATACTTCCTTTTGTAGGTTCGTATTTCAGTTTGGCAAAATCCGACGAGTTTGTCCAATTACCTGCATCGGGCTCCGAAGGCTGCCAAGCCCACATATACACATCTTGTCCGGCAGTAAATTTTGTTCCGGTAAGGTCGAAATACCACGTTACGGGCTCGTCAACATTCCAGATAATCGGGAATGTCCATGTATTGGCAGGAGCTGGTTCGGCAGCTTTTGTGGTGCTCACAAACGACACCAACACCAGTAGCCAAACAACCAATGAATACCGTTTGTGTGTCGATGCGCTTGATTTAAAAATTGATTGATTCATATTTTCGTATTGCAATTTAATAAGCAATTCTATTTTGTAATTTTGAAAGATTCGGTTTTGCCATTGCTATTAAGTTGCACAATGTACATTCCTTTGGCAACGCCCGACATGTCAACATTAATTTCCTGCTGATTTACCGAAACAGGCACCCGTTGTATCATCGTTCCTTTGGCATCGAAAATTGTAATTTGCTGCATCGCATTGTTGCCGGCATTAATGGTCAGTTTATCAACAACAGGATTTGGGTAAACTGAAAAACGGTTCGAAATTGGGTTTTTTGCATTTGTGGTAACTGTTACACTTGATGGAACAGAGAAAGCTTGTGTTTCGATTAAACCATTACTGCTGCGAATTTTCATCCAGAATCCGGTTGGGTTGCTGGTTTGAAGTTCGGTTACTGTTTTTCCATAAAAAGTGGTAGGTGTAATGGTAATGCTATAGGTTTGAGCACCAACTCTTGTAAGTTTCGATACATTATCGGCGCTTGGGATATTCCATGAGCCAGTACGTCCGTTTATGGTTTCAGGGTTTGCAGGATCCCATGCCCACAAGTACAATGAATCTTTTCCAAGAATTGAACCTGCTACATCAAAAGTCCAGGTAACAGGCTGATTCAATGTGTACGAGCCGGTTGAAACGCCATTTTGTGTACAGGTTACTTTTGGTCCTTTATCGGTAAAAGTGGTTGTAGTCAAAAATGGATTGATTTTGCTTTTTGGAAATGTAAAACTCAATGTGCCCGATGCATCGGTAGCTGTTTGAATATTAAACCAACACACATGTTTCGAATTACTTAAAAATTCAGTTTGTGTATGAGCAAACGCAACAGCAGGAATAAACGACACCGTCCATTTCAGAGTACCAGCCACATGTACCATACTTGCCGAACCTCCCCAGTTAAAAGTCCAGGGACCCCAAAAGTAAGCATATAAAGTTTCGGTACCATCAAGGGTGGTCCCGCTATTTGTAAAGTCGGCGGTAAAAGTAACGGTTTTGTTTGCTAAAGTAGGGAGCGAATCGGTGAGTGCTAAATCGGTAGTTATAACAGGGTTTTTACCGCCAATTAAGCCAGCTTGAACGCTGAACGATAAGCTGATAAGTGCAATAAATGCGAAAGTAAATTTTTTCATCTTGACTATTTTTTGAGTTAATTTTTTATCTGAATTGTTGGAATTAATCGTTGTTTACCTTACAAAGCCTGTAGGTGTACGACACAAATGCCACCCCATTTGACTTGCGTGTTAATTTGAATTCGAACACATCGAGCAAGCCCGGCACGGAACTTAAGGTCAGCGTGGCTGTTTTTTTAGTTTTAGCTTGGTCGGCATATAAATAAATTTCGTTGGGCGATGTGTCGGTATTCGGATATAAGTTGAGCATACCCCAATAGCCGTTTGCGGGTATAAGTGCGGGAGCATCGCCTGTAACGGTGTACGAAGTTGGGTTGTTTTTGGCGTCGGTACCAAAGTTGATACTAAACGAAATAAAGCTGAATTGGCGCGATAATCCCAAATCAGAAACAGCCTCACCGGCAGCTTTTGCCAATTCGTCGGTTTGCTTTACGCTGATGGCCGACCATTGTCCGCCTATTTTTTCGGAAATTGAAATGGGTGCAACATAAGCGCCATCGTCGGTAGTAGCGCAAGCAGTAAGCAGTAAAAAAAAGGTAAAAAGCACCGGCAAGTGAAAGTTTCGTAATTGCATTTTTTTGGAGAATTTAAGGTGAAACTGTAACTGAAAAATATGACCCGAAAATCACAATGCAAATGTAAAGGTAATTACAGAAAAATAGCAGCTATATAAACAAAGATATAACATTATATTGCATAAAAAACAACTTAACATTCAGTATATCAAATAGTAATGGCGTGAAAAGTGTTTGATAAATATAATTGTACTTGGTCTTTTATAATATTCAAAGTATCTTTTTTCCTCGTAAAATAGCTATCATTTCCGAACAATCGTTTGTTTTGGTTGTTTGATGCTTTGTAATTTAAAACAAGACAAATACAATGACTGATAATTTTGCACATCGCGCAGCGGAATGGGATAATCCATCCAAAATAGATATGACAACTAAATTTGTTTCGAAACTGGTTGATAAAATTGCGTTACAAAAAAACTGGCGCGGATTGGAGATAGGAGCAGGGACGGGTTTAGTGGGTCTTCAACTGTTGCCTTATTTACAAAGTGTTGTTTTCGAAGACACTTCGGCGGCTATGTTGGGCATTTTAAAACAAAAACTCAAAGGCGATGAAGTTGTAGAAATTGTGGAAGGCGAAGTTTTTGAATACAAAAAGCAGGACGTTGATTTTGTCTTTTCGTGTATGGCTTTTCACCATATTCCCGATATTGAAAAAACATTGGAACATTTATATCAAATTACAAATCCGGGCGCAACGATTGTTGTGGGTGACATTCGCAGCGAAGATGGTTCGTTTCATCATTTTGAACCCATTCCACACAAAGGATTTGATACTGCTGAGTTGAGCCAAAAGTTTGAAAAGGCAGGTTTTAAAGTGCTTTCGGCAGATAATTACAATATTCTGAAACGTGAACGCACGCCGGGAGTGTTTACCGATTATGAGCAGTTTATGTTGGTGGCGAAGAGAAAATAATGTGCCAATAAGATAATGTGCCAATATGCCAATAAGATAATAAGACAATTAATAACGTGCGTAGCACCAATAACGCGTAGCTAATAACGGCTTTAGCCTAATAATGCAAAGCAACTAACGGCGCAGCCCAAATAACGCACGAAGTGCCTACTTTCTACCAAAATCGGCTGGTATTTCGCCCCACACTTCGGTTTCCCATTTCAGTACTTTGTTCGTGTATTTGTTTTCTGCCAACCATTTTTCGGCACGGGCTAATAAATCGAAAAGGACAGCATTCATTTCGGTTTTTTCAATTTTAGTGCGGGCTTTGCCTGTTCGTAACCATGCAAGAGCAGTTTTGCTGTCGGTATAAATCGGTAAATCGCTGCCTTTTTGTTTTAAAAGAGCCAGCGCATGTACTATAGCCAGAAATTCGCCGATATTGTTGGAACCTTCGGCATAAGGTCCTTGTTTGAAAATTTCAGTACCGTTTTTGGTGTAAACGCCGCGGTATTCCATTGGTCCTGGATTGCCACTACAAGCTGCATCTACGGCTATACTTTCATTGTTGGGTAATCCTACTTTTGCTAATTGTTCGGCTGTTGGTTTTGGGGTCGCAGTTTTTGCATTTTTACCCACATAATCCCAGTACGGCGAACAAAACGCCTCACGAGCTTCCTCGATTGTAGCAAACGACTTGAATTTAGCTTCGCCAAAGCCGTGAGTCTGCTTTTTGCATTCCTCCCACGAACTGTAAATGCCCGGCTCATGTCCGTCCCAAACCACGAAAAAGTTATTTTTCTTTTTTGCCATTCTTTTTAAATAAGAAAATAGGAATTAAGAAAATGGAAATTATGATTTTAATAACAACTAATAACGGCGAAGCCCTAATAACGCACGAAGTGCCAATAACGCAAAGCTAATAACGCGTAGCAAATAACGGCTTTAGCCAAATAACGCCCAAAGGGCAAATAACGTTTACAATATTGTCATAACCTCTGCGAGCGACCGAATCATGTACGTACATTCAGGTTTTTCGCCATTTTCAGGATAATGAAGCGGATAATAAACCTGATCGATGTTGGCGTTTTGTGCGCCAACAATATCAGCTGCATAACTATCGCCAATCATAATTGCTTCCGAAGGTTTTGCTTCGTTTAGTTCCAGTGCATACTCGAAAATGCGCTTATCAGGCTTCAAAGCACCTGCGGCTTCCGAAAGTACAATATGATTAAAATAATGTTCAATGTTCGAACTTCGCATTTTTCGGTATTGCACTTCCACAAATCCGTTTGAAATAATGGTTAGCGGATATTTTCTTTCTGTTAAATAGTCTAACAATTCAATGGTGTGTGGCATCAGCGCTTTTTTTGTTGGCAGATTATCGAGGTAGTGTTGCCCAATTTCGACAGCTAATTTTTCGTCGGTTACGCCCATTTTCGATAGCGGATACAAAAAACGCTCTTTTGATAAGTATTCTTTTGTAATTTCGCCTTTGCCATAAAGTTCCCAAAGTTCGATATTGCGTTTAGCATAAATATCAAAAAACTGATCGAAATTATCGAAATAACGTATCAAACCACGATCGTCGAACATGTCTTTCATTGCCAATCGTGCGTTGGCATGAAAATCCCAAATCGTATCGTCGAGATCGAGAAAAACGTATTTATAATTTTTTGAATGTGCCAATTTCCTAATATGCCAATTTGCCAATGTGTTATAATGACAATTAAATTACAATAAATAACGGCGAAGCTAATAACGCGCAGCAAATAACGCACGAAGTGCCTAATAACGGCGCAGCCCAATAACACACGAAGTGCCTAATCTACTTCAATAACTAAATATTTACTTACACTCCAGAAAACGTTGGTGTCGGTACTGGAGCTGCAATTTCAGGGACATCATTTATTGGAGTTACCGAATTGGAAGCTAAACTTGCAGCACCTGTACCAGCAGCATTCGTGGCAGTAACTGTAAATGTATAAGCTGTTCCGTTCGTTAAACCTGTTATAACGATTGGACTTGAACTTCCAGTAGCTGTAATATCTCCGGGCGATGAAGTTACCGTATATCCTGTAATGGCAGAACCACCATTACTTGCAGGGGCAGTAAATGTAACCGAAGCTTGGGCATTTCCACGAGTAGCTGTACCAATGGTTGGTGCACCTGGAACAGTTGCTGGTGTTACAGAATTGGAAGCAGCACTTGGAACACTCGTTCCCTGTGTATTTGTTGCTGTAACGGTAAATGTATATGCTGTTCCGTTGGTTAAACCTGTAACCACTATCGGACTTGAAGCACCGGTACCAGTAATTCCTCCCGGTGATGAAGTTACTGTATATCCTGTAATAGGAGAATCACCTGTATTTGAAGGAGCTGTAAATGCAACCGAAGCTTGTGCGTTTCCTCTTGTAGCAGTGCCAATAGTTGGAGCATCGGGAACTGCTATCGGAGTTACCGAATTCGATGCTGAACTTGCAACGCTTGATCCTTGAGCATTTCTTGCTTTAACCGTAAATGTATAAGCTGTTCCGTTGGTTAAACCTGTAACCACGATTGGACTTGAACTACCGGTAGCCGTAATACCTCCAGTCGAAGAAGTTACCGTATAATCTAAAATAGCAGAACCTCCATTACTTACAGGAGCCGTAAATGTAACCGAAGCTTGCGTATTTCCGGCTGTAGCCGTGCCAATACTTGGAGCTCCGGGAACATCAAGTGTAATTGCCACTTCCCACGCACCCATAGTTGGAACGTTTCTGGTGGTTACACCTGAATAATCGGTAGTGATACCCGAAATCGCTACACCTGTAAGCGTAGCATCAGAAGGTTTGAAATCTACCGCTGCTGTTCCTGTTGGGATTGCAAAACTAGGATTAACATTCACACTATTAGCATCTTTATCTGTTACTATTGGCAAAGCAGTTTTATTTGCCCCACCATAACGACCTAAAACGCCACCTGTACCTGACACATAATAGTTGTTGTTACTCAATGTAAGGTTTGTATTTGCCGAATAATTGAAATAGGCTGCATAATGTGAACCTGTAGCAGCGGGAGAACCGCCATTTGTACGTGCATTAACAAAGATATTATTTCTGAAATCACGAGTATTATCTTTTCCTTGACTCCAAAATGCATAAGAGCCCTTTGTTCCACTTGTTGGTGCAGTACCACCAATTCGTACAGTATTAAAGTACCAGTTAGCAGTTTTGCCAGCAACGCCATGATCATAAATCCCAATTGTACTTACATCATTGTTGTGATTCAACGATATAATATTATTCGAAAGTGTGCTTAATCCTCCTGAAACATAAATGCCGTATAATTGACCAGAACTCGCAGCTGTTGAAGTTAAACCATAAATAAAGTTTTTATTAATGGTTTGGATCGCAGTACCAGCGGTTTTATTTATACCAATTATATTTGAACCTGTAGCAGAATTCGTAATACTAATATTTCCAATGGTATTGCCATTTATACTTATATCGTGCGCACCAGTAACAGAAATAGCTGTCCAGGTAGCAGTACTACTTGTTCCATTAGTCCATGTAATATTTTTGAAAACGTTATTTTCAATTCTTGATGGAGTGCCTGCATCGGTAGATGTAAATAATATCCCAATAAATTGATTGTTTGCAGCACCATTCTTGGCAAAAGTGCCTCCTCCACACTGTGTTAAAGTGCCACCAATGTAATTATTACTAATCGTATGATTGTTTCCGCTTGCTACACTTAAATAAGTAAAGGCACTATTAACCTGAACCTGAGTGTTTGCAGCAGTCTCATAAAAACTATTACCTGTAAAGGTGCAGGCATTGTTATATGCAGCAAAATTCACACAAGTTGTAGGGTTATTCATCGCAAGACAATTTTCAAGATCATTGTCTAAAAATTGATTTCCTGTATTTACAGCTCCTGATATACCTACAGAATAAATAACTACAAAAGGTCTTGTACTGGCAGCAGAAAAAATATTGTTGCTTATTATATTGTTGTAGTTACCGGTAGCACTTGAAGTAGCTGGATTGTTCAACGTTATTATACCAACAGATGTACTTGTTCCTGATCCTTTAATCTTGCAAAAATTGACTGTATTATTCGATGCATTATGTCTAAACTGTACTGTCATCGAGCCAGATTGTGACTGGGTATTTGTAATTGTCAAATCTCTAGTGGAGCCAGTAAGTACACCGCTTGAGTTATATAATCTTCCATCAAAAGTCACATTATTTACTCCACTTAAAACAATAAGAGATTTTCCTCCAATTCCTCCACTAATCGTTTTAGTTGTAACTATAGGATAAATTTTCACAGAAGTAAAATTAGCAGCAGCAAGAGTTGCTGTTGCAGTTGCTCCAGTTCCACCACCGCCAGTAAATGAAATTGTTGGAGCAGTAGTGTATCCGGCGCCAGGATTAGTAATGGTAAAAACATTAAGTCCTCCTCCTGTAACTGTAACAGTAGCTACTGCCTGTATGCCTCCGGTAGGTGGCGCAGAAATAACTACCGTTGGAGCACTTGTATAACCAGTTCCGGCATTTCCTTTGGTAATAGAAACTATACCTCCTGAAATTAACTCAGCCGATGCGGTTTCTGTGGTATTGTCTTTAATTTGCAACTGTATATCACCCGTAAGCGTTCCTGCATTGATGGCATCGAATACAAGTTTTAAGGTGGTGTAAGTTGAACCTGTTGCACCTACTGTTACAATATCATTTACGGCATAAGCCTGAAACGTAAATTGCCCTACCAAAAGGAAAAGGGCGAAAAGAAGTGATTTTGTTGATTTCATTGAATTTAAAAATTAAGTTTATTGATTCGAATATTTATAGTTTCACAATTTTCTTGGTAGAAAGCTGACCATCGGCCAATTTTACTGTTACAAAATAATTTCCAGAAGAAATTGAACTTAAGTCAATTGCTTTTTCAAGGCCATTCACTGTAACTGTTTTAATGGTTTGTCCCAATAAATTGCTTACAACAACCTGACTAATTTCCGATTGTGCCGAAACAGTTAGTTGATGGTTAGCAGGATTAGGAAACAAATTCAATCCCAATAACTGATAGGAAGACACGGCCGAAGGCCCTGTTGAAAAAGCTATGTCGTCGAAATAATAGGTTGAATTGACACTGCCATCGCCCGCAGTTCCAAAATCGAAAAAGAAAACGATTTTATTGTCATTGTTATTTACCGGAGGAAATAGCGTAGGTGAATTATAGTCAAAAGTCAATTCCACCCATTCGTTTGCTTTGCTTATAACGGCATCTGTTTCGAAAGCACCATAATCAAAGTCGGTAGGACTGCCTTCGAACTTCAACTTTAATTTTTTACCCGCAACTGGTGCCCAAACCTTTACTTTTACTATTTTATTGTTTGCAAAACTGATTGGGCCAGCCATTGTAATCACGCTACCAGCATACGTTTCGCCAGCGTTCTTAATCGATTTTACCACCGTTGCGCTTTGGTTAATCCCCGAACGAAATGGATTGGCAATAATACTCGTTGCAGCACCACCGAAATCGGCAAATGGATAAGCTAATGAAGTGGATTCGAAAGTTAATGGTAAAACGGGTAAATCTTTGATAGGTTCAGTGCCAGCCGACTGTGTAACATCATCGAACAAATAGGTTGAATTAGGTCCACCATTGCCTACAGTGCCAAAATCGAACATAAATACTACCTGATTATTCAGATTATTTACAGCCTCTGCCGAAAAGTCGAAAGTTAACTCTTCCCACACATTTGCAGTAGTAATTGGTGTCGAAAGTTTTTGAAAAAACGCACCAGCACCTTCAAATTTAAGTAAAAGTTTTATACCTGCAACAGGCGAAAGCACTTTCACTTTGAAAATTCGTTTTGTTGATAAATCGATAGGTGTGGCCAATGTTATTTTACTTCCAGCCCATGTTGCTCCAGTTCCTTTTACCAATTGCATTACAGTGGCACTTGTATTAATGCCTGTTTTTGTAGGATTAGGAATTTTTGTAGCAACCCCACCATCAAAATTGGTAAATGGATAGGGTGATGAAGATTCAAAATCTAAAGGTAAATTTTGAGCAAATCCAATACAATTAAGTAATAAGAAAACGAGTAAAGTTAGTTGTTTCATTTTTTTTAATTAGCTCTCAAGCCTCGAAAAGGAGGCTTGAGAGAGTGTTGATGATTATAATTTCACGAACTTGCGAGTTGACATTTCTCCATTTACCAACTTAATGGTTACAAAATAGTTACCTGCCGAAAGCTTACTTAAATCAAGGGTAGTTTCAGTATTATCTACTTTTACTAATTCAATTGTCTGTCCCAATAAATTGCGAACAATAACCTGATTGATAATTTGTGCTGATTTAACTTGCAATTTATCTTGTATCGGATTAGGATACAAACTAATAGTTCCAACTTTATGCTCGTCGATGGCATTTACTCCACAACTTGTACCTACCACATAATCGAAGTATTTGGTTACAGCCATTCCACCTCCAAAGGCGAATTTACAAGCATAACTAATAGTTTGACCGTGTGTGAGGCCACCAAGAGTGTAAGTGAACTTTTTAGCACCTACGCTAGTCATGGCAGTTTCGGAGAATGGTGTCTTTTTAAATGCATAAGCAATAACACCATCTTTATTATCCAACAACTCAAAAGTCATGGTAACATTTGAACCCACGGTTTCGAAAGTAGCCACATATCCTAAGCTAAACGAACCTTGCGAAGCCTGAGTAGAAGTAGTTTCACATACCATCGAAGGGTCAATTTTTACATTTACTGGTAGCGATGTGCTTACAGCACCTCCATTATCGGTTGCTTTGGCAGTAAGTGCATAATCGCCAATTGCGGGATTCCAAACTGTACTATAAGGAGCCACGTCGTCGGTTGCTATTAAGCTTGTTCCGTGATAAAACTCAACTTTGGCAATAGTTCCATCAAAATCGCTGGCGTTGGCCGAGATAGTTACCGGTTTGCCTTGCGTATAAGTAGAATTATTTGAAGGTGAAACAATGGCAACACTAGGAGCGATATTAGCTGTGCTGCTTACCATTACCATCAACTCATCGTCGTCGGTACGCGAATCGGTATTTGTAACGGTTAGTTTCAAACTATACATACCTTCCACTAAACCACTTATAGTAGGATTAGCAGTTGTTGTGCTCGTAAACTGAACCATAGATGGTCCGTAATTTTGTGTCCATTTATAGGTCAGTGTTTTTCCTGCCGATTCAGTACTTGCCGAACCATTCAGTGTAGTTGATGTTAGCGGTAAAAGCACTTTAATATCTGTTCCTGCATTTGCTGTTGGGTAGCTATTTGTCATTTGACCAGTTTTGGTAAATGTCATTTTCCCGATATTAAATTCGCCCGACGAAAAAGCAATGCGCAATATATGCACACCAGTTGTCATTGGTATATCAGCCACTGTTTTTGTTGCCCAAACAGTCCAAACATTTGGCGACGTTGAAGGAACTGTAATATTGCCTGAGATTGCTTGTCCATCTAATTCCAAGCGGAAAGGCCCGCCACCGGCAGGATTTCCTGAAGAATAACGGAAATCGAATGAATATAAACCCGATTCGGCTACATTTACGGTGTATTCCAACCATTCGCCTGCATCAATCCAACCTACTGTTGCACCTTCTGCTGTAACTGTCAAGCAATCCACCGATTCGTCCTTTCTGAAATCTCCAGCATTTGCTGGACTTAAATCCAGATAAGACATATTTTGTCCTTTTCCACCTTCAAAAGTATCGTAATTTCCGGCTTCTATCGTTCCGGGAATTACCGAAGCTGTACCACCATAAGGCAATTGATTGCCTACAGTTACAAGTACACTATTGGAAGTGTTGAATTTATCGTTTTCGAATACTTTTGCATAAAAACTATGTGTTCCTAAGCCTAAACTTGTTGCAGTAAATGTGTAAGGAGCTGCGTTTACAATTCCCAACGAAGTGTTGCCATCCATAAATTCCACTTTGGTTGCAGTGCCTTCGGTAACAGTAAGACTTAATTGAACGCTTCCGCCAACACTTGCCTGAGCAAACGATGAAGTCAACGTACCTCTAGCATTACTGTCTATACTTGTTTTCATTCTGCGTGCAGGAACCAATAGTTGGTATCCGTCGGAGAAAGTAACCGTAATGGCTGCATTTGAATAATTATGCGCCACGTACGTTTTTACATTGTTTTTCTTAAATACAGTTGCGATTGGATAATTAGCTGTTACAGTTGCATCTACCTGTCCCATCGCGTTCATAGAATGTAACCAATGGTAAGTTTGCGCATCCGAAACACCAAATTTCAGGTTCCTGCCCGGATAAGAATCGTACAGTTGTATTGCCTGAGCTGGATTTGTAAATGCACAATATTCCCACATTATATCGTGCCACAAGTTATCGTTGGCCTGATTGCTTAAAATGCCGGTTTTGGTTGTAATCTCTGCCCAGAGTTTAGTTGCATACGGAATATTGTGTCCTAAATAAAGCGAACCACCGTGGATTGGATACAATTCGATGCCGTAAGATGCAGCAATATCACCTGTCCAAAATGTTCCGTTATCAAAACTATTTCCCCAAACACGCGACACCAAACTAGTTGTTTGCGTAGCGGGAAAATTACGGTCGTATACATCGAGCCAATATTCTTCAATAGCAGTTTGCTCAGTCGTGTAAAGGTAGATTCCCAAATCGCGAACGGCTTTGTTGCCGGTAACTTCGCCCCAATGAATGAGCGACGAATTGAATTGCATACTCTCAGAAGTTGATTCCTGATCGTTACCATTTGGAAAAGTAGCAAAACCATTTGCCCACGAATGGCCAGCATACGGACTGAAATTTCGTAAATAGGGGAACATGGTATCGTTGCGGTCGGTAGTAGCCGCATCGCGCACCAATAAATTTATCATTTCGCCATATTGCGAAGCCCATCCGGGTTCATATTGTTCTACAAAAGCAGCTGCATGAATAAAATAACCCCAATGAAAATGGTGGTCGTTTATATTATTATCCTGTCCGTGACCAGCTGGATAACCAATTAATGCCGACCAAGTTGTATTGTAATAAAAAAGAAATGCTTTTTCGCCACCATCGGCTTTCAGCCAGTTTTGGAGTCGATCTTTTACAGTGGCCAACATTTTATTGAACGACGCTGTATTTCCCATTTCGGCAGCCACACGAGCAGTCTGAATCAAGCGGTTCATAACCTGTCCTTCGTTGTACGAATCGGTCCACAAAGCTAATTGGTCGTTTTCGATAGAATTAACTTTTTGCGATAAAGCAGTGGGAGTAAAGCCGGCACTGTAATTATCAACATAAGGTAATGTAGGTAAAATGCCTTTGAATTTGTTTTCGACACTGAAACTATTACCAGTCAGGGTTTTCATTTGTCCGCGAATAACAGCATACGAATATTTGTCAGGCACCGGTGAGTTGGATGCTAAATTTGCCCATTGGTGAGGAAGTAAGCCAAGCAACATCTTGGTTTCTGTTCCTTCTTTCACTACTGTTTGTACTGTAAAATCGGTACGAACCACCGAAGTTGCTTCGTTGTAACTGTAAGTTGCGGTAGTATTTGTTGGAAAAACATACGCATATTTTTTGTATTCGGTTGCCACTGCTGTCACATTACTTGCTGTAAGTGGAATAAATGCCAACGACCAATAATTTTTACCATTCAAGGTAGAAGTGTAAATAGTCCCATTTTTAGTCCAGGTACTTCCAACAGGAGCATACACGGCAAAGTCTGCGTTATTTCGAAGGTTTGTAATTACCAGCATCTCGTTTTCGATAGTCACAGTTCCTAAATTTACGGTCACTTGAGCCACATCGGAGCTACCTTTTGTAAAATAAAGAAAAGGCATCCCAATTCCCGAAGTTGTTTCAAAATTGCGTGTTCCATCGTTCCAATTCATAGAAATTGCCCAGTCGGAAAAAGCCGAAACGGTAGTTTTTGTTGATGCCAATCCGGCAACACCCACAATAACAGGCGACTGATCGTCGATAACACCATTAGGAATATACGTTACCACCAATCCATTGTTCGTAGTTTTCATAGTAAATGGATAGTTGAAAAGATTGGAAGCCGTTCCATTTTTCATCAATGCCGACCACCAGTCGTTTGTTGGTGCAGGTTTTCCTAGGGCAGATCCCGAAAATTGAGGTGTGCCCGAAGGATATCCATTGCGTCCGGCGGCATCAGTGCCCGGGAAAGTTTTGGTATAACTGCCACTTCCGACATTTACGATTTGAGCATTCAGGTTCAAAGCCAAGAAAAAACTTAGCATCAGCATCATTGAATGATGAAAAAAATGATTGGTTTTCATTGAATATTTTTGTGTTTTTAAATTTTCAGAATAAATTTACAATTTTACAATTTTTTGAGTCATTGATTCTCCATTAGCCAACTTTATGGTAATCAAATAATTGCCTGTATAAATGTTATGCAAATCAAGATTCATTTCTCGACTATTCGTTTGTGTGCTAAGCAGTATTTGTCCCACTAAATTTCGAACAGTTATCGTGCTTATTTCCTGATTGGCTGTTATTTTCACCTTATCGCTAACTGGATTTGGGTACAAACGAATGTCAAACTCATTTGGTGAATGTAATCCACTCGGCCCATTCGAATTGAACGAAATATTATCCCAATAACAAATTCGCTCAGCATTACGAGTTGTAATATTATCGGGTATTAATGTCAATCTTGTAATGGTTTGCCCAATTTTATCCGTCAGGTCAAAGGTCAATTCTTCCCACTGATTTATTATGGTATTGGCTACAATTTTTTCAAAAGTAGTTCCACCATTTTCAAGTTTCAACATGAAATTGCTAATAAATGGTTTGTAAACCATAATTTTAACGATGCAATTGTCGGGCGTAAAGGTGATATTTCCAACATTATCCGAATATGCACCAGCCCACGATTGTGCTCCAATGCCGATTTTGTATTTTGCGCACATAGTCGAAGTATTTATGCCAGAAGTGGATGGGTTCGCTACAACTGCATATAAATCGGTGCCATTAGCTCCATTGCCAAACGATACCCATGACCAATCGTGACCAACAGTTTCGAAATTGATAGTTGCCAGTTTAAAGGCTTCGCCCGTAGTAGCCGAAACTACAATCGGGTTGTTTGCTGCTGAATTTCCGTTACCGTCTTTAGCTACAATGGAAAAATTATAAAGCGTAGAGGAGTTTAAACCGGTAATAATATGCGATTTTTGAACGCCAGAAGTACCTTTTACCTGAACAGAAGATGTTCCGTATGTAATTTGATAATACACTGAGCCTGAATTGTCGGCTCCGTTAAGTAATAATTCTACCGAATTTGGGGTAACTGCGCCTTTTGTGGCGGTGAAAGCAGTAGGAATTTCGGTATCAACAATATTTGAAGGCCCGTTAAATTCTTCGCCGGTAACTCCCTTTTGATAAATTCGCACGTAATCAACATACATTTTCACGGGCGTCCCATCAACGGGCAAAGCGGTGATTTTAGAGATATTTGCATTTCCGGTAATTCCGGTAAAGTTGCCACCTACGGCCAGATTAAACAAAATGCCAAACGGTTTGTGAAAGTAATTACTTACCTGACCCGGAACGCGCTGACCGGCAATGCTCATTTCAAAATAAGGTGTATTGTTCGGAAATTTGTCTAAGTCGAGATACATTTTAATGTTACTCTCGTCCCAAATCAACGTAAATAAATGGAAATCGTCCTGCAAACTGTAAGCTGCCGTATTGTCTTTGGCATAATAGGTCCAGTTTTCGCCCCAGTGGCAAGCGCCGTTAAAGTATTTATCCTGCGTACCGCGTGAAATACCGTTTACATTGCCCATTTCCAAAATGTCGATTTCGCCACATCGCGGCCAACCCACTTTTGAGTAGTCATCACCCATCATCCAAAATGCAGGCCACAAGCCATTGGCAGATAAAGGGAGTTTCATGCGTGCTTCCATTTTGCCGTATTTTGCCGACACATTTCCTCGTGTTACCAAGCGACCCGAAGTCACAACCTTACCGCCAAAACTTTCGCGTTTAGCACTAATAACCAAGCAATTTACACCGCTTGCATGTTGTTCTATCGAAATATTTTCGCGACGGTAATACTGCATCTCGTTGTTGCCGCCACCATCGCCATTCACTTCTACAGTCCAGTGTTTTGTTTCGTTCAAAACGGGATTGTCGAAATTGTCTTCCCACATCAATTTATAATCCTGAGCCGAAATAATATTAAGCATTAAAACAAAAGACAAAGCAATCAGGAAAATTCGTGTAGTGAATTTCATTATAGTAAAGTTTAAATGAGAATTAATTTTGTTTTATATAACTTGAATCCAGTTATTCCTTATTTTGTAGATTGATAAACGCGCACATAATCAACATACATTTTGGCATCTTTGCCATCGAGTGCCGTAATTTCTTTAATATCGTAATTTTCGGAGAAAGTACCGCCTACTGCCAAATTAAAAATGATATAAAATGGTTTGCGGAAATAACGGGATGTTTGATTTTCGAGGCTTTCGCCGGTAATTGGAATTTCGTAGTATGGCTTTGCATTTGGATATTTATCCAAATCAAGATACATGGTAATCGAATCGGGTGTCCAGAACAAAGTATAGGTATGAAAATCGTCCTGTAGACTGTAGCTGTTTGTAGTAGAAATACCTTTGTTTGGATAACTTCCACCATTCCAACTTTCGCCCCAATGACAGGCGCCATTGAAGTAACGATCTTGAACTCCATTTTCAATGCCTGTAATTTTACCCATTTCAGCAATGTCAATTTCACCACACTTAGGCCATTCGGCTGTTTTTTGATCGGCACCAAGCATCCAAAATGCTGGCCATAAGCCATTGGCAGTTTTTGGCATTTTAATACGCGCTTCAATTTTTCCAAATTTAAAAGATTGTTTATCCAAGGTAGATAAACGACCCGATGTGGCAGGTTTGCCTTTGTAGTTTTGTTTTTTTGCAGTGATAACCAGACATCTTTCGCCTGTCAATGGCTCTTTTCCCAGGCTAATGTTTTGCTTGCGATAGTATTGTAATTCGCGGTTTCCACCGCCTTTGCCATCTACGTTAATTGTCCAGTTTTTTTTGTTTAATGTTGCTTTATTAAAATTATCCTCCCACACAAGTTTGTAGTTTTGGGCTGATACCACAGCGCTGATAATTAGAAAACCGGCGAGTATAATTTTTTTAAACATAAATTCGGATTTTATTTGAGAATGTATATAAACAGGGCTGCAAATCACATGTTTACAGCCCTGTTTTTAAGGAGCAATTATAATTTAATAAATTTGCGATTTACACTTTTACCATTCAGCAATTGAATAGTCATAAAGTAATTACCAGCATTTAAATTACTAACATCAATTGTTTTTTGAGTTGAATTTACAAGTACCGATTGAATGGTTTGTCCTACCAAATTGCTAATTACAACTTGATTTACATCCACATCCGATTTCAGATTTAATGTAGTTTTAACAGATGATGGGAAAATTCTTACAGATTCGTTTTCGTAAACATTTTTAATAGCAGTTGCGCCTGTATGGAAATATAAATTATCCATGTAGAAAGTACCAAAGCTATTATTCGTTACAAAACCAACTTGTTTTACATCTGTTTTAGCCGACATTACAAATGAAGTCAAAGGTACATTTACGCTATTCCATTGGTTTGCAGTAAGCGTTCCTAACGAAACCCATCCTGCTGACTCGCCGTGTGCAGCTGTTACTAGTTTAAGTCCGATATCCATAGTTGAAGTTGGGAAAACATCCACATGAAGTTGAGACATCGAAGAAACATCTAAAAGAGTTCCCGCAAATGTAGGACTTCCGCAGTTTCCACCAGCTGTAGTAATCATTATTTTTCCAGCATTTCCAGAGGCAAATGTAGCATCGCCAAAAGACATATTCCACCAATTGTCAAATGCTGAAACTGTTACAGCAGGAGTGTAGGTGTCGCTAAATATTGATTTTACATTTGCTGCAAGTGCAGTTGGAGTTGGGGCAGGGGCAGGTACCATCGCATTTTGAGTTACAACAATTGTTTTGGTTGTGCCACTTCCTGATACAGTTACGTTAGCTGTTCTGCTTTCGTATGTAGGGTTAGCCTGAGCAGTAAGTGTTATGGTTGAGTTTCCGGTACCACTTGTACTGCTTGGTGTTAACCAAGTTTGGTCGCTGGCAACAGTCCAACTACTTGCAGAAGTTATATCAAACGTTTTTGTGCTGTTTGCAGGTTGGTTAACAGATAATGTGGTAGATGAAACAGTTAATGAAGGAACCACATCTGTCCAGAAATAGAGATTATCTAAATAAACGGTTGTGTATTTTGCTGTACTACCTGCAACTCCTAATGCGTACCATTCGTTCGATTGAAATTTAAATTGAATAACATTCGCTAAATTTGCGCCTGTAAACTCAGTAAGCGGAATATTAAGCGATGTCCAAGTTCCATTCGTAGCAACTGTTTTTGTAATTGTTTTTTCAGCACCATTCCAAATAATAGTAATTGGTAAAGTAGCTGCATTCGCATCATTGGTCCATACATCAATGTGTAGATATTTCATGCTCGAAACATCTTGATTACTACCAAATTGATTACCTACATAATTCAGATTGGCATATTTAATTACATTATCAGTTGCCCCAACAGTAATTGCATTGTAAGTTGTAACTTGTCCCCAATTTGGGAAAAAATTGGTGCCAGCAACATTTGTATATGCATCACTAAAGATTGAAATAACACTTGTAGCAGCCGTTGTTGGTGTTGGAGCCGAAGTTGCGGGTTGTGCAAAAGCACTTACAGAAAGTGCTGAAAATGCTACGGATAGCATTAGTTTAGTAATTTTCTTCATTTTTTTTAAATTTGTTTGTTAGTTAAAAATAAATTGCATTTGTAGGCTTTCTGTAAACCTACAAATGCAATTCGGATATTTATTTTTTAGTGAATTTTTGATTAACTATTTCTCCGTTTTTCATCGATAATGAAATGATATACTGACCATTGCTTACGTTGTTCAAGTCGATAACGCGTTCTACTGCATTCACGCTTATATTTTTAATAGATTGACCAACTAAGTTTGTAATTTTAATGGCATTAATTTCGCTTGGAGCGCTGATAGTTAATGAGCTTGTAGCAGGATTTGGATAAACACGTACACCTTTTTCAGTTAAGTTAGGAGTTGCAGTTGAAATAGTTTTACTGAAAAAGATATTATCAACATAGAATGTTCCTTCTCCAGCAAAAGTTCCAAATCCAACTTGAAATACTGAAGTTCCAGGTAGACCTAATGTACTAACTAAAATGTCAACTGAATTCCATTGATTTGCTGTAAGTGCTTGGAAAGAAGTCCATCCTGCTCCGCCACCACCAACTGGTACAACATTGTATCTCAATACATTACTTGCAGCTGTAGCTGTAGTTGGATAAACATCCACATGTAAATATGTCATAGCGCTTACATTTAATGGAGCGATTTCTATTCCTACACCACCGCCACCGTTAGTTGAAACAATTTTTTTGGCAATACCTGCATTTGCTAATGGAGCATCTTCCCAGCTAGCATTCCACCACGACTGATATATATGTCCACTTGCTGAAGCAGTATAAGCATCACTATAAATTGACAAAACATTAATTGCATCAGGAGTAGGAGTTGGTGAAGCTGCCATTGGAGCTAGTGTTGTGGCATTCACAACTAATGGATTATTACCAGCTGGATTTAATGCAGCATCTTTAGCCACTACGGAGAAACTATAAGCAGTTTCGGACGTTAATCCTGTAACTATGTATGATTTTTCAACGGCAGATACTCCAGCCACATTAAGTGTAGTTGCACCATAAGTAATTGTATAATCAACAAAACCCGAATTATCTGTTGCGTTCAAAAGTAACTCTACACTATTGTGAGTAACTGCACCTTTTGTAGCTGTAAATGCTGTAGGAGCTTCGGTATCACCCGGAACAACATATTTATAGAAATAAATATTGTCCAAACAAACAATCTTTCCACCTGAGCCAACAACTTTAAGTTCTTTAATACTTGCCACCGAAAAACCAGCTTGACTTGTATATGAAGCAAGAGGAATATCATAACTATTCCATGAATTTTGTACCAAAGGTGTCAGCTGAACAAATTTTTCAGAAGGAGCAGTTGTGCTAACAAGAAATAATTGCAATGAAGTTTCATTTGCCGACCAAATATCAACATGTAAATGTGTCATAGCACTTGCATTTACATTACTTCCAATAACAGTTCCCTGATAATTAAGATTTGTATACTTTAAGGTGCTATTACCAGCTACAGAAATTGTTGTACCTACCGTAGCCTGTCCCCAACCTGGATTGTAATTTCTTGTTCCCGCAACCGGAGTATAAGCCTCGCTGAATATAGAAAGCACATCAGTGGCAACTCTAACTGGTGGAGTTGGTGCAGCGATTGTTGGAACTGTAGAGGTTGTAGTTGCACTTACTTCAAGTGGATTGTTAGTAGCAGCATTGTTAGCTGCATCTTTGGCTGTTACAGAGAATGTATATGCAGTAGACTCTGCTAATCCAGTAACGATATACGATTTTTGAGTTCCAGAAACACCAGTTGTAGAAACTACAGTTGGTCCTGCTCCGTATGAAATACTGTAGGTAATTGACCCTGAGTTATCGGTAGCATTAAGAAGCAATTCAACTGTAGTTGCACCAACAGTTCCTTTAGTAGCTGTAAAAGCCGCAGGAATTTCAGTATCTAAAGTTGTAAAGTTAACTTCGGCACCATAAGCAGTACCTTCTGTATTAGTAGCATACGATCGAACATAATATTTTACACCTGAACTAAGTCCTGTAATACTGCTAGTAAATGAACCTGTACCAGCTCCATCTACCGTTTTTGTAGCTAAAGCCACAGTTGGTGCAGTTGCTGTACTCCAACAAACGCCACGTGCAGTAACTGGGCTATTGCCTTCTACTGTTACATTTCCACCACTAGTAGCACCTGAAGTTGTTATATCAGAAGCTGCCGATGTAGCCGCAAGCGTTGGTATTCCGGCAATCAGACATTGTCCCCAAGTAATACTTGCAGGCCATGTATACTGCACTAAACCTGGATATAAAATGTGAATATTAGTATAAAGATTAGGTGCTGTAGTTGAAGTAAAAGCAACTGTGTAAGTTTTCCCTCCGTTTGTTAATACTGCTACAGTTTTTGCTTGAAAATTACCTGAACTAGCACCTATATACCAACCATCATGTATACCTGTCATAGTAACTGCAGATTCGATGGTTATTACATAATTATTAGTCGATGGTGATACCATACTGACTTGAATTGAATTAGCTCCGTTTGTGAGCGTGTGCTGACAATATTGTATTGCCGAAACAGTTGAAAAACTTAGAATAATACCTAAGCTTAATAAAGCGAAACGCTTGTAAGAACTCTGCCATGCTGCGTTTGCAGTTAAAAGGAGAGAAGTGAAAGTAGTTTTTCTCATAATGATAATTTTTTAAAAAGATTTGATATTTAGAAAGTTGTTTTTATAAAAAGAAATATATTGAATGACAGAAATAATTCACTAACAATTTTTCGGAACTTTTACGAAAGCAAAAATAGATTGTAATTCACGCGATTCCAAAAAAAATGCCACACATAAATACGATTTTGGATTTTATTTACTACGCAAAAACTCATGATATAGTTTTTTATATAGTTGATATACAGGCTATAATATAATATTGTGTTGTACAACATATTTCGAAGTTGTTTCGCATAGCTCAATTTATGCTAATATTGAATGTTTTTAAGCAGAGCACTTTACAAAAACGCCAAAATGATGAATATAAAAAGATTTCTCGTGATACTTATTAGTATCAGTTATTGTATCTCAACTTTTTCGAATCAACCCATTGTAAGAAATTTCACCCGTAAGGATTACAAATCGGGTACGCAAAACTGGTCGATAACGCAGGACGAACAAAACCGAATGTGTTTTGCCAACAACAACGGTTTGTTGATTTTTGATGGCAAAAACTGGCAAACATTACCTATTAGTAATGGTACCAATGTGCGTTCGGTGGCTTATGGTGGCAACGGACGGTTTTATGCTTCTACTTTCAACGAGTTTGGATATTATGAGAATGATAAAAATGGAATAATGCAGTATTATTCGCTTACCACTAAATTAAAAATTAAACCCGCCACTTCAAACGAGTTATATACTATACATGTATCCGACAAAATGGTCTATTTTCAGGGCGAAAAGGAGGTTTACAAATACGACGGTATTACGGCCAAGAAATACGCTTTCGATTACAAAATCGATGCTTCGGCCATAGTACATAATATCTTATTTGTGGCGAGCCGTCAAAACGGACTTTTTATGCTCAATGGCAATTTATTTGTACGTATACAGGGTTCGGAGATGCTTGTAAACAAAAAAGTAAGTGCCATATTGCCCTACACCAACAAGCAGGTACTTATTATTACCAGTATGAATGGCGTTTATCTATATAATGGCTTGTCAATTATACCTTTTACAACAGGAATCGATAATTTTTTAAAGTCGAATCAGGTGTTTTGTGCTGCTACCAACGGTCGGCAAATAGTGTATGGAACTGTACAAAAGGGAATCGTAATACAAAATATTTCCGATAAATCTGTTACCTATATCAATACCTTTTCGGGCTTACAAAACAATACGGTGCTTACTGCCACCTTCGACAATCAGCAAAACCTGTGGCTGGGTTTGGATAATGGCATCGATTATGTAATGCTCAACAGCCCCATCCGCAATATCTTTGGAACCAATAATCTGTACGGTGCCGGTTATTCATCGTATATTCAAAAAAACACACTCTACCTTGGTACAAATCAGGGACTTTACACAACGCCTTTTCCCTTGCGCAATTCCGATATTCCCATTCATTTACAGTTGATTAAAGGCATGGAAGGGCAAGTTTGGTGTTTGACCGAAATTGACAAAACACTCTTTTGTGGTGACGATTTAGGTGCTTTTATTGTTAATGGCAGCAGCACCGAGCGCATTCAGGGACTTCCGGGCACATGGGCTTTTAAGCCAGTGCCCAACCACCCCGAACTTATTTTAGGTTGTTCATATCAAGGACTTTTTATGCTTCGCAAAACAGGTGCTAAATGGCGTCTTTCTCATTTTGTAAAAGGAAATTTCAACGAGTCGAGTCCCATGTTCGAACAGGATGCCGATGGCTCAATTTGGTTTAGTCATTGGCAGCGAGGTTTGTATCGCTTACAACTCAATGAGGCTATGGATAGTATTGTACGCATAACTCTTTACAACGAAAACAAAGGCCTACCGGCTAACCGTAACAATACATGTTTTCGTGTTGGAAACGAACTTGTTTTTTCGTCCGAACGTGGTTTTTATTCGTACAATGCCAAGGCCGATAGCATGATGCCAAATAATAAATGGAATCAGCTTTTTGGCTCTACACCCAGCTATATGCGTTTGCATGCTGCCCCCAACGGCGATGTATGGTGTGTGTCGGGACGGTTTATGGGTTTGGCTCGGAAGCAACAATCGGGTGCTTACACTATGGATTCGCTTACCTACCGTATATTACAACCAAAAATTATTATCGGATTTGAACACTTAAATTTCGTGGACAATAATAACTTAATTATTAATACCGAAGATGGTTTTAGCTGGATAAATACATCCAAGCCTACTGCCTTAAAGTCAAATTTTAAAGTCTTTATCAGCAGTATTATTGCCACCAACGACAATAAATCAACTAACGAAGACCGACATTTTTACAACAATCCGAATGAGAAAAAAGAGTTTTCGAATCGATATAACTCCTTGCGCTTTGAGTACAATGCTCCCGAATATCGCAACGAAGGATTGGTGGAATATAGCTATCAGTTGGAAGGTTACGACAAGTCGTGGTCCGATTTTAGTACCGATAATATAAAGGAATACAATCAGCTGCCGCGCGGTAAATACGTTTTTAGGGTTAAAGCACGCAGTATGCTCGAAACAGGAACCGTGAGTTGCAACTACGAATTTAACATTGCCCCTGCATGGTACGAATCAAATATTGCTTTTGGTATTTACCTTATACTGTTTCTTCTCCTGCTTTTTGGTATTTATATTTTTATAAATCACCGTTCGAATCTAGGAGCTTTAGAAATGGAAAAAATCAAAGAATTAGAAATTCAGGAACAGAAAAAAGTATTCGAAGCCGAAAATACAGCCAAAAAGAAGGAGATAAAGGAGCTGAAAAACCAGCAACTACAACACGAGTTGCGCCACAAAGCGCAGGAATTGGCCAGCTCCACCATGAACCTTATTCGCAAAAACGAAATGTTGCTCGACATTATGGACAACATTGCAAAAGCCTCCGAAGATATTCGAAAAAACACCGATAAAAACATGGTTATCAGTCGACTCACCAAAATGGAGCGCAGCATTAAGCAAAACATCGATCAGGATAAAAACTGGAAAAAGTTTGAAGAAAATTTCGATTTGGTGTACGAAAACTACCTCAAACGATTAGGCGAATCCTATCCGCAGCTTAACGTGAGCGACAAAAAGATTTGTGCCTATATAAAAATGGATCTTTCGTCGAAAGACATGGCTCCCCTGCTCAATATGTCGGTTCGAAGCATCGAAACCAACCGCTACCGCATACGTCAAAAACTCACTCTGGACAGAGAAGTGAATTTAGCGGACTTTTTGCAGAAGTTTTGAGATGATATTGTTGAGTTTTTAACTCTGTTAATTCAATTTTTTTAATCTTTCAATTCAAACGTGGATTTTAGAGTCAAAAGATCCGAACTTCCACCAATGGCAATTTCAAATTGGCCGGCTTCAGGTCCGGATGTTTTATCTATCCGATAAAAAGCTAAATCTGAAGGTCTGATTATAAATTGTACTGTTTTGGTTTCACCCTTTTTGAGCAACACTTTCTCAAATCCTTTCAGTTGAAGTAATGGCCTTGCAACTCCATTACCAACCAAATCGCGTACATACAACTGAACAACCTCTTCGCCATCAAATCTTCCCGAGTTTTTAATTCTTACTGAAACCTTTACAGAATCATTCATGCCAATTTCATTTTTATTTAGTGTAATATTTTCGTAACTAAATGTGGTGTACGATAGCCCAAACCCAAATGGAAATAGTGGTGTGTTTGGTATATCGCGGTACTTGGTGCTAAAATCTGCATTGCTCGGATTAAAAGGTCGACCGGTATTGTATTGCTCGTAATAAATGGGAATTTGACCTACGTGATAAGGGAACGAAATCGGCAATTTTGCTGAAGGATTATAATAGCCAAAAAGCACATCGGCAATGGCATTGCCCGATTCGGAGCCCAATAGCCAACAATTTAATATAGCATCGGTATGTTCCACCACATCGGTAAGTACTAACGGTCGCCCTGTAAACAAGGTCAGTATAATTGGTTTACCTGTTTTGCGTATAGCCCGCAACAATTCGAGCTGTAATCCTTTGAGCGAAATATCGGCATAGCTCCGGCATTCACCCGACATATAAGCTGTTTCGCCGAGTGCCATAATTACCACATCGGCATTTTTGGCTGTTTGTATTGCCTGTGCAAACCCGCTGCGGTCTGTGGTATTCACTTCTACAGGAGCAAAAAAACCACTCTTTTTGTTTATAGCCAACTTGCAACCTTCGGCATAAGTTATCGTAGCTTTGTTACCAACAGCCGTTTGAATGCCTTCGAGCAACGATACTGCGCTGCTGTCTTTTGCTTGTGCTCGCCAGTTGCCTATGGGTGCATCTTTATCGGTGCCTAAAGGTCCTATAACAGCTATTTTTTTAATTTCTTTGGATAATGGCAATACATTATTGTTGTTTTTCATTAATACAATGGAGCGTTTTGCTACGTCGCGCGAAGCGGCCAAATGTTCGGCACAATAGCTTAATTCACGTTGACGTTTTACATCGCAATATTGATAAGGGTGATCAAATAAACCCAATTTGAATTTTATCCTAAGAATACGACGAACCATTTCATCAATTTGCTTGATGTTAATTTTCTTTTCATCGACTAATATTTTGGCATGGTCGTTATACAATTTACCCATCATATCCATGTCAACGCCTGCATGTATGCCCATAAAAGCAGCTTCTTTTTCGTTGGTTGCTGTTTGATGATTCAGTAATTCCTTTACCGATGCCCAATCCGATACCACAAAACCGGTAAAGCCCCAATTGTTGCGGAGTATGTCGGTCATTAGCCATTTATTACCCGAAGCAGGTTCGCCACCCACTGTATTGAAAGACGACATAAAAGTAGCTACTCCTGCATCTACAGCTGCTTTAAAGGGTGGAAAGTATACTTCGTGCAAGCTTCGCTCCGACATATCCACACCATTATAATCGCGACCACCAATCGCAGCTCCGTATGCTACAAAATGTTTGGCGCAAGCAGCTATCGTGTTGTTTTTTGATAAATCATCGCCCTGAAAACCACGAATGCGTGCAGCTCCGGCTTCGGAAGTAAGATAGGTATCTTCGCCAGCCCCTTCCATTACTCTTCCCCAACGTGGATCGCGCGATACATCAATCATGGGCGCAAAAGTCCAATGTAGGCCATTGGCTGCACTTTCGATTGCCGCAATACGAGCACCCAATTCGATGGCCTTTCGGTCGAAACTGGCTGTTTCGCCAAGCGGAATTGGAAACATAGTTTTATAACCATGAATTACATCGTACCCAAAAATGAGTGGAATGCCCAAACGTGACTCTTCGAAAGCAATTTTCTGAAGACGCATAGTTTCTTCAGCACCAAGTACATTCAAAAAACTTCCGACCTTACCCTGTCGAATGAGTTTGTCGTAATTTACATTTGTCGAATCGCTTGCTGCTCCTGCTCCAGTTGACAGATAAGGGTTGGAATATTGATTTAACTGACCAATTTTTTCTTCGAAAGTCATTTGCGAAATCAAGTCGTCAATTCTTTCCTCGTTAGTTAGAGGTGCTTTTTTACATTGTTGAAATACAAGAGCTACTGTAACTACAAAAATTAGAGCTACGAAATTTGAATTGATTTTAAGTTGCATAACGGTGTATTTGATTTTTTCGTAAAATAAATCTCAGTACAAAAATAAACTTAAATATGCTTATTTAAATGAAAAAACACCACACAAAAATTCAACCTTCCTAAATAAACTCTCCATTGAGCAAAATATATGAAAAAGTGATGATGTTCGCTCATCTAAATTTTTAAGCCAAAAATAAGTATGGTGCATTTTTATAATTCTAAAAACACACAAAAAAAATCATTTTATAAAAAGTGAACGACCAAATTTTGTCAATAAAAGCCTGTTTTGTATTATCGAAATGAGGTTTGAAATATGCTTTACAACATGTTAATTGTAAATATATCAGATAGTCAATTAGTTAGCGTATAATGTTGTCGTAATATAATGAGGTAAAAAATGGCTGTTGTTGTGTTTTTGTGTGGTAAAAAATTCGTCGAAATCAATACAACTCATCTATATTTGCATCGTTGATTTTTTGTTGACACAACTAACTCAAAAATCTAATTTAATAAAATTGAAAAAATGAATTGTCTTAGAAAAACATTTTCAATCGTTCTTTTAATTGTAACCTCTCAATTCCTTTTGGCTCAGCAAAGCTTAAAGGTTACTGGCATTGTTACAGCATCGGACGATACCTACCCCTTGATGGGCGTAAATGTATTTGTACTTGGTGTTACCGGAGTTGGTACAATTACCGATTTGGATGGAAAGTACTCTATTAATGTTCCTCAGGGAAAAAGTCTTGTTTTTAAGTACATTGGCTACAAAGAAAAAACGGTAGTTGTAAAACAGGCCGAAGTAATTAATGTGGTACTCGACCCCGATGCTAAAATGCTCGACGAAGTGGTAGCTATCGGTTATGGTACAATGAAAAAGAGTGACCTTACCGGTTCAATCGCTTCTATTAAATCCGATGCCCTTCAAAAAACACCCGCTGCAGGTCTCGATCAAGCTCTACAAGGACGTGCTGCTGGTGTAACTGTAAATGCCAACTCTGGCCAACCCGGCGCTTCTGCTTCTATTCGTATTCGTGGTATTGGTTCGGTAATGGGTGGAAGCGAACCGATTTTTGTGGTGGATGGAATGATTACAAACAATATATCTTTTCTAAGTCCAAATGATATTGAATCGACTGAAATTTTGAAAGATGCTTCATCAACAGCAATTTATGGTTCGCGTGGAGCAAATGGTGTTATTTTGGTAACAACAAAAAAAGGTAAAGAAGGCAAAAACAATATTTCGTTAAATGTATATGGAGGTTATCAAAACCGATGGAACAAATTGGATTTGATGCAACGCGATGAGTTTTCCAAAACACTTATTGCATTAAATAATGTGGCTTCCGAAAAAGCATTTCTGAAGAATTATGGTTTCAATAAGTGGCTAAATGCATACCGTTTGGGAACGTCACCTTACTATCCTGCTTTAAAAACGGATGCTAACCCTGCTGGAATGGATTATGCAAACGTAGAAACAGATTGGCAGGATGAGGTTTTCAAAGCAAATGCATTAATTCAGAATTACCATTTGTCGTTTGATGGAGGTACAGCCAAAGACAGATATACAATGTCAGCAAGTTATTTTAATCAAGAAGGAACAATTATCGGTTCAAATTTCGAACGTCTAACTTTACGTCTGAACAGTTCACACAAAGTGAAAGAATGGCTTACTATAGGCGAAGATCTTTCGTTTATGGCATCGACAGGCCGCAATGCTATGAATAACAATTCTAGTCCGGGTGCATCGGTGCTTTCTGCTGCTTTGGCAATGGCACCTTGGGATCCAACACATTATCCGGCAGGTTCGGTTAACCGCGATGGTAAAGATTTAAGTGGTCAAATTTCGGCTTCTTCAAATTTCCGAAATGTTACAAACCCATTCTCGATGGTCGAAAACAGTGCACCACGCAATAATGTAGAACGATTACTTGGCGGTGTATATGCTGATTTTAAACCGATTAAGGGTTTAATACTTCACTCGGCTGTAAACTTCGACATTTCAAATAACCGCGACCAGCTGTTTAAAAGTTCTTACGAGTATTCGTCGTATGATAAATCGGATAAAAACTTTTTCCAAAGTAGCATGACTCGCTACAGCACCATTACATTTGAAAATACCTTGACGTATGCTAAAACCTACGGTAAAAGTAGTTTCTCGGCTATGGTAGGTCAAACAACGGAAGAGTTTAATTATTATTCAGTTGGAGGTTCGGGTGCATCCATTTTAAATCCAACCGAAAACAATTGGCTATTATCGCAAACAACCGAAAACCGCAGTTTTGCTGGCGATGGTATTGGACGTAACAGAATGTTTTCGACGCTCGGAAGGTTGCATTATACCTACGACAATAAATACATGATAACTACAAACTTTAGAGGTGATTCGTCGAGTAAATTTCCATTAAACTTGTGGGGTTATTTTCCTTCAACAGCCGTTGCTTGGCGTATTAGCGAAGAGGAATGGATGAAAGAAATTCCGAATTTGGATTATATGAAAGTTCGTTTGGGTTGGGGTAGAATTGGAAATGCCAATTTGCCAAGCGATAGTTTTACACCTAAAATGGAAAATAAAAGTCCAACATTTATTGATTATGTGTTAGGTGCTAATCAGGAACTGGCAAATGGTGTTGCTATGTTGACCATTGTAAATGCCAATGGACGATGGGAAACTACCGAGCAAATAAGTGGAGGTGTCGACTTTGGATTTTTCAAAGGTAAATTGAATGGCAATATTGATGTTTTTCAACGCAATACGCTCGATATGTTGCTTTCGGTTAAAGCTCCCGCACAAGTTGGTAATCGCTTCGACCCCATTGCCAATGTTGGTACAGTAAGCAACAAAGGTATTGAGTTAACATTGGATCATCAAAATAAAATTGGCAAATTAAACTATACATTAAATTGTAATATTTCATTTATTACAAATAATCTGATATCACTCAATGGTGGTGATGTAATTTATGGTGACCGAGTAAAATCAGACATGGGCTTACCTTTGTTTACACTTTGGGGATATCAATACGAAGGTATTTATAAAACAGATGCTGAAGCACTTAGTTATTTAACTGGTTACACCGCACAATCTATTGCTTATCATGCTGGCGATGCCAAATTCAAAGATTTAGACGGTAATGGTTTGATTAACGATAAAGACAAAACAGATATTGGTAACCCATTCCCTTCAGTAACTTATGGTTTAAATGTCGGTGCTGATTATGCTGGATTCGATTTGCAATTGTTTTTCCAAGGAGTTGCCGGAAACGAAATTTATAATGCCGTTCGTGAACGTACCGAAGGCAAAGGAGATGTTTCTACACTGAGTACTACAATGCGAGATGCTTGGACTGCTTCGAATGTAAATGGAACGATTCCAAATCCTTATGGATCGTCATTGAATTACTCCAACTCGAGTCGTTTTGTGGAAAGTGGCTCGTACTTACGACTCAAAAACCTTCAAATTGGTTATACAATTCCTCAAAAAATCACTAAACAAGCTAACATTAATCGTTGTAGAGTTTATTTATCAGGAAGTAATTTAATTACATTGACAAATTATACCGGATACGATCCTGAAGTTGGAAACGGTGTAGATTACGGAAACTATCCGCAATCACGTACAATTACATTAGGTTTAAATCTCGATTTATAAAATATACAACCACTCTTATCCCCTTTAGGGGTTAGGGGCAAAAAATAATTCAAAATGAAAAAACTAATTTATATATTTATTACTGCAACAATGCTTGCATTTACATCCTGTAACGATTGGTTGTTAGAACCATCGCCAGGTGTTACCAAACTTGAAGATTTTTTCACTGTAGGAAAAACAGCTATACAAGCCACTAATGGAGCATATATGCCGCTTATGTGGGAGTATAATTACACCTATTTCCCCGAATGGTTTATAGGCGATGTGACTTCGGACGATGCGCTCAAAGGGGGACAATCTTTTGGCGATATGGCCGATGCTTACGATTTCGAAAACTTTAAAACAAATTCAAATAATGGATATTTGCTCGATTTTTACAGAACACAGTATCAAGGTATAGCTCGTTGCAATTTGGGCATTCAGCAAATTCCACTTATGAAAAATGATTCGGCTATGGATGCACGCGTACAGAACCGATTGGTAGGAGAATTAAAATTCCTTCGCGCCATGTATTATTTCCGTTTGGTACGTATTTATGGCGGTGTTCCACTTACAACAGAACCTATCAATTCGTCGAACGAATGGAAAAAACCTCGCGCAACTACCGCCGAAGTTTATGCACAAATCATTTCTGATTTAACCGAAGCCAATAAGGGTTTGTGGAAAAAAAGTCAGTATGCTGCTACCGATTTAGGTCGTGCTACCAAAGGGGCTGCACAAGCGATGCTGCTCAAAACTAACTTGTATACAAAAAGCTATGCCGAAGCTAAACGTTGGGGCGATTCTATTATGACTTCGAACGAATATCAGTTAGTAGCCAACTATGCCGATAATTTTACATTGGCAGGTGAAAATGGGAAAGAGTCAGTTTTCGAAATTCAATACATGGCCGACCCTATGAGCGATTATGGAGGCTCAAATGGTGAAGGTGGAGATGGATATACACGTGGTACTTTTACTGTAATTTTGACTCGCTCACGCTCCTCGAAGTTAGGTGGCGGCTGGGGTTTTAATAAACCAACACAAAACCTGTACAACGAATATGAAGCCAATGACCCTCGTCGAGATGCAACCATTTTGAATCCAAAAGATGCCGAAATAGAAACACCTTCGCAAGAAATATATTTGGGCAGCCGCTATTTGAATCGCAAATATGCTTTAATGAATAATGACAATACTTTCTATGTTCTCGACCATGCTACTCGTGGACCTATAAACAATAAAGTAATACGCTATGCTGATGTGCTCTTGATGTATGCCGAAGCTTGTGCAGAAACCAATGACCTTGTAGGTGCTAAAAATGCACTCGAACAGGTTCGTGCCCGTGCCCGCAATGGCGCAGCCATTTTACCTATTTTTCCGTATGGAACTTATGCTGATAACAAAACAGATTTGATAAAAGCTATTCGTCATGAACGTCGTGTAGAGTTGGCTATGGAAGGACACCGCTGGTTCGACTTGTGCCGCTGGGGTGTAGCAAAAGAGATTATGGATGCCTACAAGCTTACCGAAACTACTGAGGCAAAAGCCGAAATGGCAACTTTTATTACTGGTAAACATGAATTATTCCCTATTCCAAGTCAAGAAATAGATTTAAATCCAATGACACAGAATCCAAATTATTAATACAAATTATCAAAATAAATATTTTTAAAACAATTAATTCATCAGTATTATGAAAACAAAAAAGATTTTATTTCTAAGCTTTGCGGCAGTTGCCATTCTTTTCAGCTCTTGTAAAACCGACGAACCACTTTCGGGCGTAACGCTTGATCAAGCAACCTTATCTGTGGCAGTAGGCGAAACAGCAACTCTTGTTGCTACAAATCAACCGAAAGGCGCTGTTGGTGTTGTAGCTTGGTCTACTTCGGATGCAACTATTGCCACCGTGAAAGATGGTGTAATTACAGGTGTAAAAAAAGGAACTGCTAATATCGTAGCTAAAGTTGGTACATTTACAGCTACTTGCGCTGTTACAGTAACTAATGCCACTAATTTTAAAGCATCGTTAACCGGAACAGAGTATTATCCAATTATTATGGATGGCATTACAGCAAATGCCTTGGGTACTAAAATTAAAGCTGATTTACGTCCTGATGAATTAACCAAATTTTTATATATCTGGCCTGATGGAACTTCATACTCAGAAGGTACATCGGTTGGACCAAACTTTTATGGCGAAGTGGAAACATGGACAAGTTTAATTGTTGGTAATTTGGGTTGGTCGGGTGCTGGGTTCTTCTGTAAAGATGGAGCGTTGCTCGACAAATTAGTGCCACTTACTGCTAATACTGACAAATATTATTTACATATAGGTGTAAAGAGTAAAGATAATGCAGTGCATGTTATTGGTATGGAAGGACAATCAAATGTTAAATTTGCACTTGGAACAACAGCTTTCAATGATAATGGAACAATGATTCAGCCTTTAACTGATTTTGAAAGAGATGGCGAATGGCACGAAATTGAAATCCCATTATCTACATTGAAAACTAAGGGATTGCTTTACGGTACAGGTATGATTGATAAAAATGTATTGTTAGTATTGAGTGGTGGAGCTACTGGAAAAACGATTGAACTTGATGCTGTTTTTATTTATAAAAAACAATAGTCGATTAACTTTTTAAAATATTGTGTAGCGGGTTTGAATGCACCCGCTACACTACTAATTTTTGTAAATCGCACCAAAATGGTCACACACATGTTTCAAATGTTTTTTTTAATGCTAACAATCCTTTTGGTAGCGTGTAAACCCGACGATCCAATTGTAATAGCCAAAGGCGTAACGTTGGATAAATCGGAAATTAGCTTGGAAGCTGGCGATTCTGTAACTATCATTTCTACTATCGATCCTGTTGCCGCAAAGCCTGTTATTAAATGGACTTCGTCCAACGAAAAAGTGGCGACCGTGGTTAATGGCAAAATTAAAGCATTGGCACGTGGCACTGCAACCATAAAAATTGCTGCCGATTCGTTGTTAACAGCTACTTGTGCTGTAACTGTTACCCGAACTGATTTGCCTTATCAGTTGGTGTGGTCCGAAGAGTTTGATGGTACCACCCTCGACCTTACTAAATGGAATTACGAAACAGGTGGCGGTGGCTGGGGAAATCAGGAAAAACAATACTATACTAGTCGTACCGATAATATCCGTTTCGAAAATGGAAGTTTAGTAATTGAAGCAAAAAAAGAAACGTATCAAACCAATCAATACACGTCGGCACGCATAAATACCCGCGATAAAGTGGCCTTTACGTACGGCAAAATGGAAGCCCGCATTAGCCTCCCTGCTGGTGCAGGCACATGGGCTGCATTCTGGACCTTAGGCTCCAATATTGGCGTTGCCCGATGGCCGCTTTGTGGCGAAATTGATATTATGGAACATATTGGTTCGCAGCCAACTATGATTTCGCACGCCACACATACAAGCGAAAAAAATGGCACAAGGGGCAATAACTGGTACAATCGCCAAACAAGAGCCGATGTAGAAGGAAATTATCATACCTATGCCATCGAATGGGAGAAAAAATTCAACGAAGGCGACGATAACATCACCTTTTATATCGATGGTGTAAAAAGCACTACCGTTTGGGAACCTCATGTAAATGCTACCATGCAACAATGGCCTTTTAAATTAGACCAATTCATTATTCTCAATTTGGCACTGGGTGGTACCATGGGTGGCACCATCAACGATGCTATTTTCAATAATCCTGTTATTATGAAAGTAGATTACGTACGTGTTTATCAACGAAAATAATTTTTTCCTCACTTCCTCACAATTAATATTACATCAGATTCAATGTGTTTTAAAACTGACACAGTCTGTGGTTGATGATGGTTTTCTATTGATATTTTATCCCGATGGGATAAAGAAGGCATCGCACCATCGCCTCAAAACAATATCTTTTTGAGCGGTTGTCGAAATATTTCATATATTTGTAGCCATTACAAATTAAATATCTCAAAGCCATGTACAATAATAAAAAATACCTGCTGGTTTTTACTGCCGCCATACTGCTTTTAATTTCATATTCATTTGTCAAAATAAATCAAGTTGAAACCTCACCCAGAAATGCTCGGGCATTGTACTTGCAGTATTGCGCAAGCTGTCATGGCGAAAATCTGGATCGTTTTGCTGCTCGTAAATGGGTTTATGGCAATTCGGTTAAAGATGTATCGTCAACTCTGAAGAATGGTCGCCCAGCTATTGGCATGCCCGAATTTGGAAAAGCCATGACTGATGACGAAATTCAAGCTTTGGCAGTTTACACCATCGAAAAAGTGGCTCAAGTACCTGCTGTTGTGCCTTCAACCTTTGATGTTAAGCACATTATTCATTCGCTCGATTTGACATTTAGATTAGAAGAAGTGGCTGGTGGCAAACTTAAAATTCCGTGGGGAATGGCTTTTTTGCCCAATGGCGATATGTTGGTAACCGAAAAAGCAGGGCAGCTTTATCAGGTTTCGAAAGGTGTGATGACTGCTATTGAAGGTGTTCCGAATGTTGTAGTTCGCGGACAGGGAGGTTTACTGGAAGTGGCTGTACATCCTCAATTTAAAAAAAACAACTTCATATATTTGGCTTATGCCGAGGGCGAAAATGCCAATGCGCTTAACACATCTATTGGTAGAGGTGAACTGAGAAATGGTAAAATCAACAATTTTAAACGCATTATGCAAGCAATTCCAGCTACAAGTAGTGGTGTACATTTTGGCTGTAGAATTGTGTTTGACAAAAACGGTTATTTGTTTTTCTCAATTGGCGAAAGGGGTAAAAAAGAAAATGCGCAGGACTTAACAAACCACTGTGGAAAAATTCATCGCATAAAGGACGACGGAAGTATACCTGCTGATAATCCATTTGTAAACACACCTAATGCCATTAAAAGTATTTGGAGCTATGGTCACCGAAACCCACAAGGACTTTATTACGACAAGAAAACGGATGTAATTTGGGAAAACGAACATGGGCCAAAAGGAGGCGATGAACTCAATATTATCAAAAAGGGAGCGAATTATGGCTGGCCTGTAATTAGTTTTGGTATTAATTACGATGGCACTGTATTAACACCTGATACAGCCAAAGTAGGCATGGAAGCTCCCAAACATTATTGGATACCATCTATTGGACCAAGTTCGCTAACAAAAGTTACAAGCTCTCGTTATCCCGGTTGGGAAGGTGATTTTCTGAGCGGTTCCTTGAGTTTTGAGTATCTGGAGCGTTCAATCATGAAAAACAACAGGGTTATTTCGTCGGAGAAACTGCTGCACAAAATTGGTCGAGTTCGAAATGTGGTTCAAGCCCCTGATGGTTATATTTATGTTGCAGTGGAAAATCCGGGTAAAGTTTATAAAATTGTACCTGTTACTAAATAGTGATTTTTGTGGGTCATAAAAACATTTGCATTTTAGCATTGCTAATTTCTATCCAGAATCTTTATGCTGCCGAAAAGCAATTGAGAGATAGTGTTCGTGTGGATACAACTGCTTTAAAAAACATTGAGTTGGACGACATTTTAGTGACTAGCTATAGGTATAACAACAATGTTAGGCAAGTTGCTGCACCTGTTCAAATTATAGCTGCAAAAAGTATTGAGAATAACGATATTGGAAATGTATCGGCAATGCTTAATACCTTGTCAGGCATAAATATGCAGTCGGGCACATTCCAAACCACAAAGCTAACAATCAGAGGTATAGGTTCCCGAAGTCCATACAGTACAAATCGAACTCGTGCATATTTGGATGGTATTCCGCTTACTACTGGCGACGGAACTACTGTGATTGATGACGTGGAACTCACTTTTATTGACAAAATTGAAGTTACCAAAGGGCCACATTCTGCATGGTATGGCTCGGGCATGGGTGGTTCTATTCGTTTTGTGAGCAAGCAAAATTCCAAAAAAAAATTTCAAGCTTCATCCCAATATAGCATCGGTAGTTTTGGGTTGGATAAGTTTAGCCTACATTCGCAAATTCCACAATCTAAGGGCTTTCTGAATCTCGGATTTGCTCGCATTTCGGGAGATGGTTATCGTCAGAACAGCAATTTTTACCGCAATTCGGCGATGCTATCAGGTGAATTTACCCAAAAAAGCAAGCTCAATTACATCCTGGTTTACAGCGATGTAGATGCACAAACTCCTAGTTCTATAAACGAAGAAACATTTGTAAATAACCCCCAAAATGCTGCCACAAATTGGTTGGACGTGAAGGGTTATAAAAAATACAAGCGCCTACTTGGTGGCTTGAGTGCTGAAACTCGCATAAGTAAATCTTTGAAAAATAAATTGACAGTTTCAAGCAGTGTGTACGACCAATATGAATTGCGTCCGTTTAATATTTTGGACGACAATGCTTTGTCGTTCTCTTTGCAAGAAAATTTGATGTATAGCCATTCGGCGTTTAGCTTTTCGGCTGGTTTGGAATGGTTGCACGAAAATTATTTCTGGCGCATTTTGGAAAATAATAGCTTGCTCGAAAAACAAAAATCGAAAGAACTACGCAATCAGTATAATGCCTATTTTAATTTTGAGACAAAACTACACCCAAATTTAAGCCTTTCGCTGGCTGGTAATTTAAATGCAACTACCTACACGATTACCGATTTGTTTGTAAACGACGCTACTGATTATTCGGGTCGCTTTTTCAATAAAATGATTTTCTCCCCCAAATTAGGAATAAACTACAGACACAACCAACAAATTTCGCTATATGCCTCCGTAGGACATGGATTTTCGAATCCCACAGTTGAAGAGAGTCTCAACTCGGCTGGTTTTTTGAACAGCAATTTAAAACCCGAACAAGGGTGGACAGTTGATGTAGGCACTAAAACAATTGCTCTTACCAATACCTTGTTTTTTGATGCTTCGGCCTATTATATTTTGTTGCATAATTTACTGGTAACTAAACGCGTATCCGAAGAATTATTTTTTGGTGAAAATGCCGGAACAAGCTCTCTCAAAGGCCTGGAGTTTCAATTGAAGTATCGCCCTGTTGAATTATTGCAGCTAACTGCCAGTTTAAATGGTTCCCAAAACAAGTTTAAAAGCTTTGTTTCGGATGGAATTGATTATGCGGGAAAAGAACTTCCTGGTATTCCAAGCATTAATAGCCATGTAGATTTACAAACACGCCTTTTCAAGAAACTACAATTAAACGCACTTTATAGTTTTTCGGGTAGCCAATACCTCAACGATGCCAACAGTGCATCCACCAACGATTGGCAAACTCTTAATCTAAGAGCAGCTTACACACTAACAATAGCCAAGAAATTTGATATAGAGTGTATTGCTACTATCAACAATATTTTCGACGAACGCTATGCCTCTATGGTGCTTATCAACGCTCCTTCGTTTGGTGGGCGCGCCCCAAGATATTATTATCCGGGAATGCCCCGAAATGTACTTTTTACGTTGAAGATAAAGATGAGATAATTGGAGCCAGGGTGAGTTTTTAAGCTTAATCAAAACCAATTATATGATATTGATTTTTACACAAACAATCCTAGATTTTCGCTTTCATATCAATTTCCACATTCATAAAGGAACCATTTCGTTCAATAATCATTTTTAATGGGAGTTTGGATGGTGTTTCGAAATAGTGCCTTATTTCGGAAGTTTTGGACCCGAAGGTTTTTTCATTGTTTACTTCTACAAGTATATCGCCAAGTTGAATGCCGGCCTTTTGGGCTGGTGAGTCTTTCCATACATTGATTACTTCTACTTGAGGTAAAAATCCTGATGACATGTCAATCTCTATCCCAGCTATATTATAGGTAAATGGCTTTTTGAACGAAGCATTAGGCTTGAAATAAAACTTACGGTTGGGCGTGTCGATAAACAAATTGAAGCGACTAAGTAGTTGTGCACCTATAGTTCCATCGCGATCGGTGGTTCGTGCGAGTTCAGCTATGGAGGAGGAGTCAGGGAAAGCTACAATGGGATTTCGGACACAAAAATCGGCTATACAAAGTTGAGGTACTCGGGCATAAACTCCATTTATTTCGCCACTCAATCCTTCGCCAATTCTACCTCTAATCGATTTTTCGGGAATGCTAACTGCTTTATTTGTAAGCGTTTCGAACCAAGCAGTAAGCTCAGCACCTGTATCAATAAGCATTTTAATGTTTTGGCGAGCCGTATCGGTTTCGAGTACCGAAAGTTGAATATACATTTTTTGTCGATGGAGCGTCATGGGCATTACGACATAGCCTTTGGGAGCTTTAAATTCTTCGTTTTTATAAAACCGTAAGCGCCGTTGCGAGTAATCAATTTGTACAATATAATCCCTGAAAAAATCAACGCCTATCAGCCCATTTATTTTCTCACCTATTTGTTTTGATAAATTAAAAAGGTCTTCTTTAAAAGCATAAACCATGCGGTTAGTGAGTTTAATTTTCCCTACTTGAATTGTATTGTTGCTGCTTTCGTAAGCCTCCAAACTTTTTCCAGATCCCAGGCCTTGTAAATCGCGCAGTTCACCCAGATTTAAGTCCATGCTATCCTCTGGAAATAGCTGTGTTACAATAGTATAGCGCAGCCCACTATCCAGTATCATTTTCAGTTTCGACGAGTTGTTTATTTTTGTTTCAACCACAATATAACTTCCTACCATTTCGAAAGGAATAGTAGCAACGAGTGTGTTTTTTGCCAAAACATTTCCCGAAAAATAAACAATGGCTATCCAAAAAAGCGTTATTTTGTTCATCGTATAGCAAACAAGGATTAACATGCGAAGATACAAAAATATCAGCATTGTTTGTTATCTTTGCAAAGCAAAATCTAAAAATGCGTGCCATGCTATCAATTCACGACGAATATCACTTATATCTCAAGTTGGAGAAAGGGCTTTCGTCGCATTCGGTTGATGCGTACGAGCGCGATTTAAGTAAGTTGACTGTATTTTTGAAAGATGCTGGCATAACGCATGAGGCAGCCACAACGGATGTTTTGCGCGATTTTGTTATCGAAATTGCGAATATTGGCATACACCCTCGTTCGCAGGCACGCATATTATCAGGTATAAAATCGTTTTATCATTTTTTGGTTTACAAAAATAAGTTGGACAACGACCCTACTGAATTGCTCGAAAGCCCTAAAATTGGACTTTACCTGCCCGAAGTGCTTACAACCGACGAAATTGATGCTATTGTGCAATGTATCGACCTTTCGAAACCACTCGGGCAACGAAATAAAGCCATTATTGAAACGCTTTACGGCTCAGGTTTGCGCGTTACGGAGCTTATTAATTTACAATTATCGCGCATAAATATTCAGGAAGGTTATATGCTGGTCGAAGGTAAAGGCAGCAAACAGCGCTTAGTGCCGCTATCGCCTACCTCTATTCAGCAAATCGAAAACTGGTTGTTGGATAGGAATTTAATGCAAATAAAAAAGGGAAACGAGGATTTTTTATTTCTCAATCAGCGTGGAGCCAAGTTAACGCGAGCTATGATTTTCGAAATTGTAAAAGTGCTAACCGAACAGGCTGGAATCCGTAAAAAGGTGAGTCCGCATACGTTTCGTCATTCGTTTGCTACGCATTTACTCGAAAACGGAGCCAACCTGCGTGCTATTCAGCAATTGCTTGGCCATGAGTCTATTACAACAACCGAATTGTACACACATATTGATGTAAAAATGCTTCGAAATACCATTTTGGAGTTTCATCCGTTGAATAAGAAAAAAATATGAACCACTTAAGGCACATAAGAATTGTATCAATAGCAATCATGTTGCTGTTTAGTTCGTTGCGCCTTTTTGCTCAAGAAACACTCGCTGTAGGGCAAGTGCTGGATGCTGTGGAGAAAACGCCTATTGCCAATGTAAATATTTGGTTCAAAAATACGGGTATTGGCATTAAAAGCAACGACGAAGGTTTTTATATGATTCGGACATCGGGCATCGAAACAACACTCGTTTTTTCGTGTGTGGGCTATCGCACCAAAGAGTTTAAATTACAAGCGGGTAAATCTGTTGGTATGCAAGTGGAACTGCAGCAAGTGAATACCGAACTGCAAGAGGTTTTTGTATTGCCCGGGACTAATCCTGCGTTGGAATTAATCAAGCGCGTGCGCCTAGCCAAAGCTCGTAATAATGTGCGTGGCGATGCGAATTATAAAACCGAAATCAATGAACAACGCTTGGTTTTATTAGCCAAAGTTAATCAGCGGACGATGAATAAACGCATTTTTGAGCAATTAGCAGCGGGTGCCATCAGCAAACAGGATTCGCTGCTTACCTTACCACTGTTTATGTCCGATAAAAAGTTTAGTGTTGCCGATAAATCGAAAACGCTTTTAACCTCCAATAATTTTAGTTCCACGCCACAAAACGAACGTATATTGGAACAGCTTTCGGGTGACTTTAGTGCTGATCTTAATTTTTATCAAACCAATGTAATGTTGTTCGACAAAGCATTTATAAGCCCACTATCGGATGCTGGAAATGCTTTTTACAATTACTATTTGATAGATAGTACAACTACTATTTATGGCAAAGAATATAAAATGCATTTCCGAACTAAAAACACTAAAAATCTGGCTTTTAATGGTTCTCTGCTTATTGATTCGAACACCATGGCTATTAAAAAAATGGATTTAGAATTACCTCGGCAAGCCAACCTCAATTTTGTAAAAAACCTCCATATTTCGCAAACTTTTCGGTTACAAAACCAACAATTCTGGATGCCCGATAGTGGAAATATTTCGGTTAATATGACTTATGATTTATTGACTGACAGCACACAAACCAAACCGCTTCTTTTTTTGAAAAACAGTTTTGTAACACAAACCACCACTTTTACACCTGCATTGAAGAATTTTGCTGGAAGCAATTATGAAACCACCGAACTCAACGAAAAACTGCAGCAACTCAACGAAACTTCCATTATGCGCACTGCCCGATGGCTAGCCGATGTGCTGCTTACGGGTTATATGCAAGTTGGCAAAGTGGATATTGGCAAAATTCAGAACATTGCCCGCATCACCGACATGGAAGGTTTCCGCCTTACTGCGCCACTTAGGACAAACGAAACACTCTGGAAAAATATTTGCTTAGGCGGATATGGCGGATATGGTTTTCGCAACCAAGCGCTGTCGTATTCAGCTTTTGGCATGGCTAAACTACCTTTTGGTAAACGAAATATCTTCGGACTAAGTTATACCGACGATTATAAGCGCATCGATTACGATTACAACGATTTTTTGTTGCGCGAAAATCCCTTAGTGAGTGGCGACGAAGATATTGTTAATACAGTATTGGCTTTTCGCTCTTCGGATAAAGTAAGTCGTAGGCACGAATTTGCTGCTTCGTTTACGTCCGACCTAAACGATGATATCGAAACGGGTTTGTATTTCCGTTCAAATCGTATTTTGGCATCGCCAACGCTTCAATTTACGTTAGGAGCAAGCACTTTTAACGAAATAAAACAACAATCCATTACACTTACAGGCCGGTTCTCGTTTGATGAACACGTTTTTAACGACCACCTGCAACGTATTTATGCTACCTGTTATAAGCCCGTTATTTATACTTCGATACATGCTGGTAATTATGCAGTTGGAACTTTAAAAGGAAATTATGCCAAAGTCACCGCCACCGTTAAGCAGTTTGTGAAATTTGGAATTGGACAATGGAATTATGCCATCGAAGGAGGCGCAATGTTGGGAAAAGTGCCCTATATGCTACTCGAGACACCTGCAGGCTCCGAAACCGATGGCTACAAACGTTATCAGTTTACTTGTATGAATTACATGGAATTTGCTGCCGATAAATATGTGTCCATGCACAACGAATTAAATTTCAATGGTTTGGTTTTGAACAATATACCACTTATTAAACATCTCAATTTGCGCGAGCTGATGAGTTTTAAACTATTCTATGGCACATTGAGTAATAAACATTCGCAAATTCTGGACATACCAACCACTATTTATACTACCAATACACCTTATATGGAAGTGGGAGTTGGCGTAAGCAACATCCTGCGACTTTTCACACTTCAATCCGTTTGGCGATTAACTGACTTAAACCATCCCGGAGTTGAGCGCTGGGGATTTAGGGCAAGTATCAGGGTGAGTTTTTAAGAGAAGGTTACGAATCTAATAATATATTTTTATGAAAAGAATACTTGTTATTGCTGATTATGAAAGCTCTTTTAGTCGAAGTTTGCTCAGTGGAGTAATCAGATATTCGAAAGATTATGGCCCTTGGACATTTTATCGTTTGCCAGCATACTATAAATCTCAATATGGATCAAAAGGGATTATTAAATGGGCTAAAGAATGGGGAGCTGATGCAATTATCGCGCAATTGGATACTGAAAAGAGTGCATTATTAAAAGATTTGGATATACCCGTCATTTTACAAAACTTTAAAGAACGAAGTGATTTTTTTTCAAATATCACCGGAGATTATTTCGGAGCAGGTGTAATGGCAGCGCAATTTTTTGCAAAAAAAGGGTATAAAAACTTTGCGTTTTATGGGAATAAAAACGCTTTATGGTCACTTGAACGTGCTGCAGGATTTAGAACCGAAATTGAAAAACTAGGTGGGAGCTATTTTTATTTCGAAACTGAACAGCTTGAGTATAAGCCTTGGGATAAATATCAGATTAAATTGAATAACTGGTTGTTTAATTTGCCAAAACCAATAGCTTTATTTGCTTGCGATGACAGTTTTGCATTACAAATTTCTGAAACTTGCAAAATAAACAATATAAACGTTCCGGAGGATATAGCTATTTTAGGAGTTGATAATGACGATATGTTGTGTAATTTATCAGACCCTCCTATTTCATCTATTGTATTGGATGTAGAAAAAGGTGGATATGAAGCCGGAAGACTTTTACATAAACAAATAGAAAAAGAATTAACGATACCTTTTAATATTGTAATTAATGCTGTAAAAATTGAAGCTAGAAAATCTACTGAGAAATTTGCAACAACAAATAAACATATTCTTAAGCTTTTGAAACATATTGAAGTAAACTTCGCTTCCTCTTTGACAATTGATGATTGTCAAAGAGTTGTACCTCTTTCGCGAAGGCTTCTCGAAAGCAAATTTAAACAAGAACTCGGAACGACAATTCATCAATACATAATTAATTACAGGATAGATCATTTTTCTCAGCTTCTTATCAACTCTGATAAATCGATGGTTGAACTTGCTTTCCAATCTGGATTTAATGATCTTAAAAACGTTTTTCGAACATTTAAAAGAATTAAAAAATGTTCTCCAGCAGAATATAGAAAAAGAATCAAATAAAGAATTTGCGTTTTATGAGGTAAAAACTGCGTGATTTACCTCTTTTTAAGACAATCCAGCATCTATCTTTGTAGCTGTAAAATAAATGCAAAGTTAATAGATATACTTTTGGGTGTTTTCAACTGAACTGATATCGATATATTGGGTTTTGCATCATAACTTTTTATAAGCAAAACATGTTAATATCAAAATCTAAATTACATTATTTCTTATCGCTCATCATCTTAAGTGGGCTCTTCTTTATTTTTGGTCTAGTTTCGTGGGTAAATACAATTTTGATTCCCTATTTCAAATTTACTTGTGAACTCACAATAGTTGAATCATATCTTGTCACTTTTGCATTTTTTATTGCATATCTCGTAATGGCTTTTCCTGTTTCAGTTCTGTTAAATAAAACAGGATATAAACGAGGTATAATGTTGGGGTTATGGGTATTATCTTTAGGGGCACTAACATTTGTTCCTGCTGCATATTATCGTACCTTTTGGGTATTTCTTTGTGGACTTTTTTTGATGGGTTCAGGACTGGCAATTTTGCAATCAGCAGCGAATCCATATATAACAATTATTGGACCTAAGGAAAGTGCAGCTAGTAGACTTAGTATTGTTGGAGTGTTTAATAAATTAGCTGGTATTCTTGCAAATTTAATTTTTGCCGTTGTCGTATTGAACGAAACCGACAAAAAATTAATGGAGGAAATAAAAGCCGGAGTTTATGACGGAGCAGCTCGAATCGAGGCATTAGATCAACTAATCAGAAGCGTTATGCTTCCTTATGGTATACTTGCACTTACACTTTTTATATTTGGTATCATAATACGTTACTCAATCCTGCCGGAAATTGATGCATCAAAAAATAATGAAGATACTTATGTAAGTAAGAAAAAAAGATCAAAAATAATTCACTTTCCAAATTTGATATTAGGTGTCCTTGCCTTGTTCCTTCATGTTGGATCACAAATGATTTCACTTGCAACCATAATTAATTATGCTGGTTCGATGGGAATGAGCCTTGAAGGTGACGCCAAAAACTTTCCATCATTTATTATGAGTTTTACGCTCATTGGTTATATAATAGGTGTTTTTTTCATTCCCAAAGTTATATCTCAGAAAAATGCACTGATAATTAGCACTGTATTAGGATTGATTCTATCTTTCCTCGTGATTTTGACCAAAGGACAAGTAAATATATTGGGGCTTAATACAGATATATCAATCTGGTTTTTGGTTTTGATGGGATTGCCCAATGCTTTAATTTATGCAGGCATTTGGCCATTAGCAATAGATGGTTTAGGTCGTTTAACCAATTTGGGATCATCAATGATGATTTTGGGGTTAAGTGGCAGCGCATTTGTTCCATTGATTTACAGTATTATAGCCGAAAATTATGATTTAAAGGTGGCTTATTGGGTGTTAATTCCGTGTTTCATTTATCTTATATTTTATGCAACAATTGGTCATAAAATTAAACAATGGCATAAATAAAAATATATAGATAATTAATGATATGAAATTATGACAAGAAAAATAATACATAACGCAAAGATAATCACACCATCAGCTATTATTCCGCATGGCTATTTAGTAATTGAGAATAATAAAATAATAGATGTGAATGAGGGTGATATATATGCAATGGATGTAGAAATGATTGATGCTGCAGGTTGTTATATATCTCCAGGATTAATTGATATACAGGTAAATGGTTACAATTCGGTATCATTTTCACTTGAAAGTGCCGAAAAGACCACAACAGGAAATAAGGATTTAACAGTTGATGATGTAAAAAAAGTAACTGAAGGACTTTGGAAAGAAGGTGTAACTACCTATTTCCCAACACTAACAACTAACAGCAGAGAATTATTAGTCAAAAATTTCAGAACTCTTGCCATAGCTGCATCCGATAATGCTAATTTAGGTTCCATTGCGGGTTTTCATCTCGAAGGACCGTATATTTCCCAAATCGATGGTTACAGAGGAGCTCATCCACTCGAACATGTACGTAAGCCTGATATGGAAGAGTTTAAAGAATTCTTTAAAGCAGCGGGCGGAAATATTAAACTTGTAACCCTTGCTCCTGAAACTGAAGGCGCAATGGAATTTATCTTTGAATGCCGTAAAATGGGTATTGTGGTTTCATTAGGTCATCATAATGGTTCGCCCGATCAAATTACAAAAGCCATAAACAATGGAGCTGTTCTTTCAACTCACTTAGGCAATGGTTGCCCAAGAAACATTGACCGCCATAACAACCACTTATGGCCTCAGTTAGCTGATAGTCGATTGAGAATATGTGTTATAGCCGATGGTTTTCATTTAACACCCGAAATGTTACAAGTTTTTTATAAAGTTAAAGGTGTAGAAAATATAATTCTCACATCTGACATGACAAGCTACGCAGGTATGCCAACCGGAATTTACAAAATTAAAAATGGCGAAACAATAGAAAAAGCTGCAAACGGAAAGCTTAGTTTTTCGGCTACAAATGGCGGATTGTACGGTTCAGCTACTACGCTTCAAGATGGGGTTGCCCATTTTATGAACGTTACCGGATGTAACTTGCAAGCAGCAATAAAAATGGCCACTTTTAACCCAGCAAATTTACATGGTTTAACTGATAGAGGTACAATAGAAGTGGGTAAAAGAGCTGATTTAATGATATTTACTATTGAAAATACAAAAATAGTGATTAAGAAAACGATTGTTGCAGGAAAAGTAGTATATGCAATAGCAAATTAATTTGATAACCAAAATATAGAATTTAATGAAAGAATTTAAAAAAGAAAAATTGCAGGTAAAAGTATTTGAAAATCGCTTAACAATGGGCAAAGTAGCAGCAAGTGAAGCTGTTGATTTCTTGATTGAGCAACTCAAGATGAAAGAAAATATAAATATTGTTTTCGCAGCAGCACCTTCTCAAAACGAATTTTTGGCTGCACTTGTTTCAAGTACGGGAGTGGAATGGAATCGAGTTAATGCCTTTCACATGGATGAATATATTGGGCTAAACTCTGATGCAGTTCAAGGTTTTGGCAATTTTCTTAAATTAGCAATTTTCTCAAAATTACCTTTAAAGACAGTAAATTATATTCAAAAAAATAATATAGATCCAGCCATTAACTGTTCGGAATATTCTCAATTATTATCACAACATCCAATCGATGTTGTATTTATGGGAATTGGTGAAAATGGTCATATTGCATTTAATGATCCTCATGTTGCACTTTTTAACGACAGCAAAAAAGTGAAAATAGTAGAATTAGATAAAGCCTGTAGAATTCAACAGGTAAACGATGGTTGTTTTGCAACAATATCCGATGTGCCCACACATGCTATCACACTTACGATACCAACGCTGATGTCTGCAAATCGTATATTTTGCATGGTGCCGGGCAAATTAAAAGCGAATGCCGTAAAAGCAACTATTTATGATAATATTAACGAGTCATGTCCAGCCACAATACTTAGGACTCATCAAGATGTTACTTTGTATTGCGATAATGACAGTGCCATATTTATTAACGAATAATATAGACCAATCATGATTAAATTCGAATATATAACTTTGTTATTTAACGTTCGCTTGCGATTTATTTTTTTGTTTCTTGCGTTGATAACTACATTCCAAATTTCAGCTCAAAATAAATCAACTGGTACGAATCACGATTTTAAGGTTAAAGCGTTTCATATTGATTTGAGATGCGAGGTTATGACAATACCTGCATTAAAGAAAATTGCAAAGCAACTTTCAGATATTGGTGTCAATACATTAATTATGGAATGGGAAGGGACTTTCCCCTTTTCAAAACATGCAACACTTTGCAATAAATACGCATATTCTCCTGATGACATAAAGTCATTTATAGCATATTGCTCAAAGTTGGGAATAGATGTAATTCCACTCCAAAATTGTTTTGGTCATGTAGAGTATATTTTAAAGCACGATAGGTACTATCAGCTACGTGAAGATAAAAAAGAAGTTTCTCAGGTGTGCCCATTGAAAGAGAAGGAAAATAAAAAGATATTCAGCGAAATTTTCACAGAAGTAGCATCAATGCACCCATCAAAGTATTTTCATATTGGAGGTGATGAAACCTATTTGCTTGGTTATTGTAAAAAATGTTCAGAAAAAGTTATAAGTGATGGCAAATCAAAACTATTTGTGGATTATATCAAAATGATGTGCGAAATAGTTATGTCACTTGGCAAAACTCCTGTTTTATGGGCTGATATCTTATTAAAATATCCTGAAGCAGTAGATCAATTACCTAAAGATGCAATTTTTATTGAATGGAACTATGGCTGGGATAAAAATAAGTTTGGTGATGTGGAGAGTTTGTTGAATAAAGGTATAAACTTTTGGGGAGCTCCTTCGATTAGAAGTGCTCCGGATAATCTTTATCTTACCCAATGGGATAAACATTTTAACAATATTAAATATTTCATACCAGAATGCCGTAATGTAGGATATAGAGGAGTTGTTATGACTTCGTGGTCAACATCGGGTACTTATGGTTTTATGTATGACAACAACTGGGAAGTTATTGAAACATATCCGATTCGCTATGTATACCCTCTTTCAGGCTTTAATATCCTGATTGCAGCTTATGGCGAAGCCCTAAAAGGTACTGAACCTCTAAACTCACAGCAGTTTGTGATTAATTACGCTCAAAAACAGTTCGGACTAAAGCCACATGAAGGTGAATTGTTGTGGAAAATTCTACAAACACCACAAGAGCTAATAAAAAATGGAAAAGTTGGCAACGGCAAATCAATTTTAGATTTAAAGGATGAAGCTATTACATTACAAAAACAAATTACAGAATTAAAACCAAAAAGTAACAAGACGGAATTTGAGCATTTACGTTTAATGATGAAAATTCGTGTCGAATATCTAAAATTCAAAGAAATTCAAAGTAAATATGAATCATCTTTATTCGATATTTCTTCTGTGAAAAATCTAATATCTGAAACAAAATTACTTATAAAGGAGGCGGCTAAGATTGATAAAAAATTCTCAATTCTTAATAAAGACTTCCTGTATGACAGCGAGATAAAAGAGATAAATCGTTTGAGAAATTTAAGTGTTCAGGGCTTATATGAAAATATTAAGAAAATTGATTCAAATTAATTAGTTAACTAATATTCAATTCATAAATAAATTATACTTGAGAATATTTTGTAACTGAAAATCAGCTACATCTACAATTACATTAACTTTTAAATAAAAAAAAATGAAAACAAAAATTTTATTACTCTTTCTGGTAATGGCTGCTTTAGTTAAAGCACAGTCATTGATAATAAAGGAAAATTTTCAGGATTGGAGAGCTGAAATTGGAACTCCTCCTGAGGTTGAAGGTAAGCCGTACACAGGAGTTTCATACACTATCACAAAAAAACTTTACGATGGAAAAACGAATGGTACTTTTACTTCAAATGCACTGATAGTAAATCCAGAACAAAAACCGGGGAAAGCAGGAATTGCAGAAGGTAATGGAAGCCCTACCAATGGCTGTATCGTGCTAAAAGGTTCTAAATCTTATTTACAATTACCTCAAATACCCAGTATAAGTAGAATTATAATTAAGGCTAAATCTGGTTCAGATTTGATTGACTTTAAATTACAAGCATCGAATGATAGTAAGACATACAAAGACATTCCCGAATCTTTAACTACATGCTCAAATAGTGTGATAAAATCTTATGTATTTGATGTAGCATATAATGAGCCAACTACAATACGAATTTTATCAACATCTGGAAGCTCAATTTATGTGTTTGATATTGAGGTTTATACAACAACTAATCTTTAAAATTATATTTTATGAAAACATCCATTTACCAATTAAGAGATTTTAATTGGATTATCTTATTCTTTCTTCTTTCAACTGTTGGTGTTTCAGCTCAAACTGTTCATCAGTATAGCACTTCAGATCTTGTTGCATTAAAAACAGATATAAATGCTGGTACTTATGATGTGTATGAACTAACTACTTCTGGAGGATCTTACGAATTAACGACGGCTCTAACTCCCATTAGAAACTTCACATTAAGAGCTGCTACTGGTTTATCTGCAAAACCTGTTATTACAATAAATTCAACAAGCACTTCTTCCACTTTGTCAATGTTTTATCCGGGATCAGGAAGTGCTGCGGCAACAGCAGTTTTTGAAGGCATTGAATTTAATGGAGTAAACTCTGGAAGTACCACTCAACCCATGCTGTATTATGCACGCTATGTTACAAATAGCAATGTAATATTTCGTAATTGTTATATTCATGACTTTACCCATGGTACTGCTTGTATTCGTTACGATCTTGCTGGAGGTAGTATTGATATGCAAGGTACAACAATCAATAACATAAACAATAAGTTTCTGAATTTTTATAATTCTGTTGCTTATGGCAGTGTTAATTTGAAAAATTGTACATTTAATAGTTTATCTAATCCTTCATCCGGCACTACTTATCCGCAAATTATTTATTTTAGAGGAGCAACAGCATCCGGCACGGTAGCGACAATAAATCACTGTACATTTAACAATTCAACATCTTCATCTTCACTGTTTACTTTCCAAACCATGACAAGTGTTACTGTAAAAAACAGTGTTTTTAAAGCAATAAATGGAGATTTTGCATTTCCAAGCGCAACAATAGATTCAAGCTACGTTGCCGGATTTGCCACGGCACCAACTGCTACAGTTACTCATTCCTTTTCAGCTGAACCAACCCCGGCATTTCAGGATGTTCTAAATTTAAATTTTGCCATAACAAACAAATCATCATTTATTTGTGGAGATGGACTACCAGCAGGAAATACTATTTACTACCCAGATGTTACAACAGTTTTGCCGGTTTCTCAGACAAACAACTTTTTTACGATTTCAAATTCAATGGTTCAACTATCAGAAAGAGGTGCATTAACTATATATAACGTGGCTGGAGTTGTATTGTACGATTTTAATGATATTACCTACAAAACCACTAGTGTCCCATTAAAAATCGGGACGTTATTAAAAGTTAAATAAATTTGGCTCATTAAGCCTAAAACGTTCTTTGACATTTTGAAATTTAGTTTTTTCAAAGAGTTCACGCAGCTGACTTTTATC
>Ga0247844_1000146_pt1 | contig 146093 bp, 134 predicted proteins | sample LaCtaG_FD_192421 | JGI IMG/M metagenome (GOLD analysis project Ga0247844, IMG submission 192421) | Freshwater microbial communities from meromictic Lake La Cruz, Castile-La Mancha, Spain - LaCruzMarch201714.5m_1 | ecosystem: Environmental > Aquatic > Freshwater > Lake | place: Spain...
AGCCACCGTTACTACAAGCGGAATTTCAAAAGAATAGTTGGTACAAAAATTCAAAATTAGAACTAACTGACAAGCCTGTCGGGGGAAAATCCTCGTCTCCAAAAAAAGTTACTTATAGGGCAATGAACTTGTTAAAGAACTTGGTCTGCCATCATTAAAATTACAAGAGGCCTTAGCTTTTCTAGAAAGAAGTGGCATTGTTTCAAAAGAAAAAGGCCATTATAAAATTAACGATATTCGTATTCATCTTCCGGAAGGCTCAACTTGGCTCAACACTCATCATAAAAATTGGCGCAATAAAGCGATACAATCATTAGATGATAAAAAAAATGAAGATCTTCATTACACGATGGTGACGAGTATTTCAGAAAGTGCGGCCACAGAGATGAGAGAAAAAATATTAAAAATGATTCAGGACTTAGAGCCAGTTATCAAGAAGGCCGAAGATAGAGTTGTTTATAATCTTAATCTTGATTTTTTTAAAATTTATTAAAACGAATTGCAGTTAACGACGATTACAAAATGTTCACCAAACGTCATCGTGTTTGCAACAGGTTTTTCCAACTGATAAGGATCAAAATAGACTTTCATAGGCTCTAAAACTTCAATTGATCCAAAATCAATTCGAAATTCTTTGGGTAGATTTTTTTCACAATCTTCGCCTAAGAAATTACTTGTTCTTTTATATTGTTTTGCTTTAGCAATTTCCATTCGAAAATAACCTATAGAATCGATAACTCCGCGCCATATAAGGGCCTGGGTTTCTGAGATGTCGGCCAAGATTCCCCAATCCCCCTTGGCGCCTATATCAGGCATAACTGAAGAGCCAGAGCCTAACTGTTTTCCAGGAATAGGATTTCCATAGTAGTTTCCTTTTTCATAGACATTAATCGAACAAAAAACCTTTTTGGGTTCTTTTATTTTCCAAAAATTTTCACGAAGCTTTGTGAATTTTTTTGTGTAGGTGTAATCAGCAGTTTTTTCTATTCCTGCTAAAACCATCAGTTCATGATGTAGAAGCTCTTCGTGCTCAATAATAGAGTCATTCGTGGCCCATGTTGGCCCATAAATATTAACAATTGAAACACTCCCTGTTCGAGTACTATAGGCGTCGCCGTTTTGTACTTGTCCGTTCACAGTGGTAGGTAATTTCGAATCGGTCATGATAATTTTGGGTAATTCCGATCGAATTTTTTTAAGTTTTTCAAGTTGTGCGGAACTGTAAAGGTTTAGACCTATGGTCTCGATAGAGTCAAATACTTTATCCATAACCTTAGAGGCGTCAATTCCCTTAAAGGCCCCACCTCCACTTGTTGCGCCTCCAAGAGCGTAGACTTGGAAACTCAAAATAAAAATTAAAAAGATTATAAAATTTTTCATGTCTAAGATTATATAAAATTAAAGCTAAAAAGAAAGGCCATTATAAATTGCCGAAAATTTCGGATGCAAATGCACCTTGCATGGAGTCCTCGCGACTCCGGCCGGTAGCAATTTGGCTTGGGCCTTGCTTTAAAATAGTTGAGTGCTAATGACAACTAACTGAAAAGGGGTAATTCAAAAGTTGGCACGAAGCTTGAATATGTATAAAGGCAAGAAGATTGGCAAAGCAGGAACGGCCTTGATCGAAGAAATTGTGAACGCCATAAAAGCCCACCACCCGCCAATCCCACAATAGGTCAGAATTGACCTTTATCGACACAGTAGCCACACACATCTAACGAACACAATTTTGATCAAGGCAGACCTCACAAAGGGGTCTTTGCTTGCGTTTTAAGAAATATCCAAGAGTCACTAAATATCGTCGAGATCGAGATCTGCAGCGAATTTCACACCATTGGCAAGTCGCTCTTCTTTCTTTTTGATGAAAGAGAAGGCGATTTTATGAAGTTCAGGATATTCATCTTCAAAGGCTATTGTGATTGTTTTAGGAACGATATTCATGAGGTAGCGGATATAATAATCAGGCGGTAAGTCTTTTTTTGCCTGGGCCATACTGATTTCTTCTGGTGTTAATTCCTCAGCAACTTCTTCAAAATTTTCGGCCATCGGCTTATTCGAAGAATTTTTGATAACAAGCGCCCCCATGATTTTATCTTGTGGCAGTTCTTTTGTTAGATTCCATGTTCCAAGGTGAAAGTAATCAAGATAAAAAGTCGATTTTTCGTATTTAAGTTTCCGAGGGAGAAGAAGTGCTTGAAAAAAACGTCGTGTAATAGGGTCTTTCGATTTTTTGGCCAACTTATCGGCCAAAAGACTATCTTCGACTCTAATAATATAAAGGCCTGGCTTTTTAGTAGAGCAAAAAAGCATATACTGAAAAGCGATGCTAAAGAGGGTGAAAAGTTTATGCTGATGAAGGTGGATATGCGGATTGTCGCATTCCACAAGGGTTTTAACAGCTTCGTAGAGATCTTGCTTGCTTATGTCTGGATTCATGTCTGTCTTTAGGATTAAGTTAAATTGCTACCATAATTAAGTGAAAAAAAAACTTCTGTAAACCTGTATTTCGTTCATGGGGCCATCTTTTTTAAGAAATTTTAAACGATGCTCTGCAAATGATTGACTCATGAACTCCCTTTCATTAATATCCGTGCTTAAAATCGTGTATAATGACAGCTTTTTAATCCTTATTATGAAGGGAGATCTTTAATGAAACTGATGGCCAAAACGAGAAACATCGGTATTTCCGCACACATTGATTCCGGAAAAACCACCCTTACAGAACGTATCCTTTTTTATTGTGACAAAATTCACAAAATTGAAGAAGTTAAAGGCGGAGGCGATGGTGCCACGATGGACTTCATGGATCTTGAAAGAGAAAAAGGGATCACAATTACTTCTGCTGCGACGACAGTCACTTGGACTGGAGTTAACAACAGAGGCATCACTGAATCTGAAGGTGGTGGTAAAGAAATTAAAATTAATATTATCGATACTCCGGGGCACGTGGATTTCACAGTTGAAGTTGAAAGATCTCTTCGTGTTCTTGACGGTGCGATTTTGGTTCTTTGTTCTGTGGCCGGCGTTCAGTCTCAGTCACTTACTGTTGACCGTCAGATGAAGCGTTATGGTATTCCTCGTCTTGCTTTTTTAAACAAGCTCGATCGTCTTGGAGCGAATGCTTACAATGCGACAAAATCGATCAAAGAAAAACTTCGTCTCAATGCTGTTATGATGCAAATTCCAATGGGCGTTGAAGATCAGTTAAAAGGACTTATCGATCTTGTGACGATGAAGGCCCATTATTTCGATGGCGATAACGGCGAAAATATTCGCATCGAAGACATTCCTTCTGACTATCTTGAAAAAGCGACTGAAATGCGTGAGCAAATGCTCGATGCTGTCAGTCAATTTGATGATGGTTTGACTGAAAAACTTCTTGAAGGTGAAGAGATTTCTGAAGAGCTTGTTCATAAAGCAGTGAGAGCAGGAACACTTTCTAAAGAATTAGTCCCTGTTTATATGGGATCAGCTTTCAAAAATAAAGGTGTTCAACTTCTTCTTGATGCTGTTGCTCGCTATCTTCCAAGTCCTCTTACTTGTGCTCGTCCAAAAGCAATTGATGAAAATACAAAGGCGAAAATTGAACTTGAGCCTAATAATGACAAACCTCTTGTTTGTATGGCGTTTAAAATTACCGATGAACAATTTGGGCAGTTGACTTATACTCGTATTTATCAAGGAACACTTACTAAAGGTTCAACTCTTTATAATACCCGTACAAAAAAGAGTATTCGTGTAGGGCGTCTTGTACGTATGCACGCCAATGATAGAGCGAATATTGATTCTGCTGGCTCTGGTGATATTATTGCGATGATTGGTGTTGAGTGTGCTTCAGGGGATACTTTTGTTGGTGATTCAAATATGACTCACGTTTCTTGCGAAGGGATGCACGTAGCGGAAGCTGTTATTGAACTTTCAATTGCGGCCAAAGATAAAGATCATCAAGTAAGAATGTCAAAAGGCCTTCAACGTTTTACTCGTGAAGACCCAACTTTCCATCTTTATACTGACGAAGAATCTGGTGAAACACGTATTGCAGGAATGGGAGAACTTCACCTTGAAATTTATGTTGAACGTCTAAGACGCGAATATAAAGCTGACGTGATTGTAGGTGCTCCTCAAGTTAACTATAGAGAGACAATTAATACTGAAGCGAAATTTGATTATACTCACAAAAAGCAAACCGGTGGTTCAGGACAATTTGCTGCTGTTGCTGGTTGTATCAAGCCTCTTTCCGATGATAAAAAAGCTTCTGAAGATCAAATCTTTAAATTTAACAATGAAATTCGTGGGGGATCGATTCCTTCTGAATTCATTGGTTCATGTGAAAAAGGTTTCCAAGACGTTATGGATAAAGGCCCCTTGGCCGCTTTCCCTCTTATTAACGTTGAAGTATTTTTACAAGACGGTAGAAGCCATGATGTGGACTCTTCTGACCTTGCTTTCCGTATTGCTTCAAGACAAGCTCTTCGCGAAGCTGTAAAAAAAGCTGATCCAAAAATTCTTGAGCCTATTATGAAGGTTGAAGTTGAAACTCCAGACGAATATCAAGGTGGAGTGATAGGGGATCTTTCTTCACGTCGTGGTGTGATTCAAGCTTCTGAAACATCTGATAAGGGTGATGCGATTATTAATGCTCTTGTTCCGCTTTCAGAAATGTTTGGTTACTCAACAACTCTTCGTTCGATGTCTGCTGGTAAAGCTTCCTACACAATGGAGTTTAACAAATACGCAGAATGTCCTCCTCATGTTTCTGAAAAAGTTGTTAAGGAAAGAGCTGAAAAATTAGCAAAACTTAAAGAGTAGTTTTTTTGAAATGATGATTAATGACAAGGCCCTCTTTTTGAGGGCCTTGTTGTATGAGCTGTTAATTTTCATATTGATCGCGTCGTGCCTGATCTTCTTTGCGCGCTTCTCCTATGATATGGCGGCAGATTTCTTCTTTTTCTTTTTCGTTCATTCCACTAAATTTGAGGCCAACCTTGCATCCTTTGACCATGCGTTTGTCTGTGCTCATGATATCTGCATCCCAAATTTTGACAACTTGGGCCTCTGCAATTTTAAAACGTTTGCCGTTAATGCTGATGTGGCAATTTTGAAAGACCCCGTCAGTAATAAAAAGACCTTTTTCTTGAAGCATAATACCAATACATGTTCCGCCTGCTGAAGCGTCAATTCCAATATAGATTCTATCTTCAATGACAAGTTGAATGGTATTATATTCATTGCTGTCTAAGCGGAAATCTTGACGCTGTTCTGCTCTATAAAAGTCATGGTCAATTCTTAAAAAGTAAAGTTTCTTTGTTTCATCAAAACTCATTCGCCCTGAGGAAAAGTATTGATAGCGATTAAGCGGGGACTTAAATAAGATGAGATCATTCATGGCGAAAGGATCTTGTGAACCAATGCGCTCTAAAAAACTTGCTTCCTTGCGCGTGAGTGTAAAAGTTCCAGTGTTTTCATCGAGAGCAACAATTTCAAATTGCGCTAAGGTTTTCTCATCACTTTTTTTCCAAAGCGTTAGAGTTTCTTTTTTTTGGGCAAGATCTCGTAACGCAAGGATACGATCTTCTTTTTTTATCGGAGTGAAATAGAATTTTTTGTTATCTTCTTTTGCCATAAGGCAATTGTATTTTCTTCCTGACAAAGAAGGCAAGAGGGGGCATAATTCTCCTACTTACCGGAGGGTGCCCCTATGAACGATGTTAAAACTATTTCTCTCAATGATTATCGTAAACCTGATTATTTAGTAAAAGATATCCATCTTACTTTTAACTTGAATGAAACTCAGACAGAAGTGAAATCTGTGATGAATGTTGTTCGTGGTATGGGTGTTTCTCCTTCTGCACCTCTCGTTTTAAATGGGGAGCAGATGAAGCTTCTGTCTGTCAAAGTCCAAGGAAGAAAGTTAGATTCTCAGGAGTATCGTTTAACGGATGATACTTTGGAACTTCTTTCTGTTCCTGAATCTTTCACTCTAGAAATTGTTAATGAAATTAATCCTGAAGCAAATAAGGCGCTTGAGGGGCTTTATAAATCGGGTTCTATCTTTTGTACACAAAATGAACCAGAAGGGTTTAGGCGTATTACTTATTATATTGACCGCCCCGATGTGATGGCGAAATTCACGACCAAAATCATTGCTGATAAAAAACATTTTCCTATTCTTCTTTCAAATGGAAATCCGACTCAGGAAGGTGATCTTCCTAATGGAAAACATTTTGTCGAGTGGCAAGATCCGTTTCCAAAACCTAGTTATCTCTATGCACTCGTTGCTGGTGATCTTGGAATGATACGTGATACTTTTACGACAATGTCGGGCAGGAAAATTGACTTACGAATTTATTGCGATAAAGGCAATGAAGATAAATGTCATCATGCTATGTTGTCATTGAAAAATTCTATGCGTTGGGATGAAGAGACTTATGGCCTAGAATACGATCTTGATATTTACATGGTTGTTGCTGTCGACTCCTTTAACATGGGAGCGATGGAAAATAAGGGTCTTAATGTTTTTAATTCGGCCTATGTTCTTGCGAAACCAGAAACAGCAACGGATGCTAATTATTTGGGCGTTGAAGGCGTTATTGGACACGAGTATTTTCACAATTGGACAGGCAATCGAGTGACTTGCCAAAACTGGTTTCAGCTTACGTTGAAAGAAGGCCTTACTGTTTTTAGAGATCAAAATTTTTCCGCTGATATGAATTCGCAGTTAGTAAAACGTATTGAAGATGTCATGCGCCTTAGAGCTTCGCAGTTTTCCGAAGATGCGGGGCCTAATTCCCATCCTATTAAACCAAAGCAGTATATGGAAATTAATAATTTTTATACGGCAACTGTTTATGAAAAAGGATCGGAAGTTATACGCATGATTCAAACTTTTCTTGGCAAGAAAGGTTTTAGAAAAGGGATGAATAAGTATTTTGAACTTTTTGATGGGCAAGCTGTTTGTACTGAAGATTTTATTCACGCCATGTCTGTTGCGAATAATAATTTTGATTTTGAGCAATTTTCTAATTGGTATCATCAGGCCGGAACTCCTGAAGTAAAAATTCAGGGACGCTATGATCAAAATTCAAATTCATATTCTTTGATCGTTGAGCAGAGTGGGCGACCTAAGCCTTATCATTTCCCATTGGTGCTTGGGCTTGTTGATACTGAGGGGAAAGATATGCCCCTTGTTTTGAAAGAGTCAAGCAATCAACCTCAATTACAAGAAGGCATTTTGCATATTCGTAAAGAGAAAGAAGAATTTGTTTTTACAAATGTAAAAAACAATCCAGTTCTTTCTGTGAATCGCCATTTTTCTGCTCCGATTATTGTTCGTATGGAACAAAGTCTTGATGAAAGAATATTTTTACTCGCCCATGACTCGGATGGGTTTAATCGTTATGAGGCAGGACAAATTATTGCCACAAATTTCATCACAAAATTAATGAAGGATTATCGTCAAAATAAACCTCTAACTCTTGATTCAAAATATGTTGAGGCCTGGGGAAAACTTCTTGCGGATGAAACACTTGACCCTTCCTTTAAAGCTTATTGTCTTTCTCTGCCTCCTGAGACGATTTTGCATGGTGGACAAACTTTATTAGATGTTGAAGCAACTTTTGTCGCAAGAAATTTTGTGAAAAAAGCATTGGCCTCAGCTCACAAAGAAAAGCTTCTTAAAATTTATCAGAGTATGAATAAAGTAGGGGAATATAAAATTGATGCTCATTCTATAGGAGAAAGGGCGCTTAAAAACACGACACTGGGACTTTTAATGAGTCTTGAAGACAAGGCCTCATTTGATTTGTGCGAAAAGCAATATAATGATTCGACAAACATGACCGATGAAAGTGCTGCTTTAAATTTAATGGCCGACTCAAATCATCCGAAACGTGAAGAAGCACTCCAAAAATTTTACAACAAGTGGAAGCATGAACCTTTGGTGATGCAAAAATGGTTGACCTTTCAGGCAAGCTCTTCAAGAAAAGACACATTAGAAGTGGTCAAAAAATTACAAAGTAATCCTGTCTTTGATAAAACAGTTCCAAATTATATTCGCTCACTGATTGCTGCTTTTGCACGAAATCCAATTCATTTTCACGCTGAAGATGGCTCGGGTTATGCTTTTGTGGGGCAGTGGATTTATGAACTCGATGGATTTAATCCACAAATAGCGGCAGGGCTTTCTAAAATTTGGGTCGATTACAAACGACTTCCTCCCAAAAATCAAATTCATATGAAACGTGAACTTGAAAAAATTCAAGCAAAGCCGGACTTATCAAAAGGGACTTTTGAAATAGTTTCTAAAACACTTGGCTAAAGTTGAGTAAAAAGTTTTTTGTTGTGACTCGCGCTCCTTTAAAAGAAATACCTATTGCTTACCCATCAGCCGACTTTATAATAGAAGTCTACGAAGGGAGAGCAATATGGATAATCAATATCAGGCCGAGTCTGCACTAGAACAATTATTAAAAAATGATTCACTTAATGAAAGTGAAAAACAAGCACTTCAGTATGAAGTAAAAAAAACGATGGGATTAGATGATCTCAATCTCGAGTATTTAAAAATTCTTTATAGAAAATTTAAAAATCCAAAAAAGGGAGATCGTCCTCTTAAAATTATTGAAGAGGGAAGCTCTCTCGTCGATACAAATTGGACTTGGGCCCATCCCACGGCCACAGCACCTGCTGCCTTGATGGAAAAATTTCCTATTTGCCAATACGCTGATTTAAAAAAACTCGGTTTGAAAGGCGAAGCAAAAAAGGCCGTTCTCTGGGTTAAAAAAATGCAAGCAGGCTCGGGGAGTTCTATTACGCGTGATACTTATCTTCAAGAGATGACAGGAAAAAAAGATATTCGTATAGGCGCAAAAGGAACTGATTTATATGGAAATGTAAAAGGGAAAGCGGTTACTCTTGCTGAACTACAAATTCTTCAATCACTTGCGGATGTGAAAGAAGGACATTATGCAGGGGTGATCTTACATGACATAGTTAGTTCTGAAACGGAAGAAGCGATTAAAAATATTTGGGAAAAAGTTTGTCCTCTTACTGGGCTGACCTATAAAAAAATGATTTCTGATACTAGAGGAATGGGGCATTCAGGGAGTACTTTTCAGGCCTATATTCCTACAATTGATGAGCAAGGTAATTTAAGTTCAAAGAGAAAAGCGCCAGGAGGACATGCTCTTTTTGGTGTAGACGCTCTTCGTGTGGCCTTGAATGAAAAATTGCGCCCATCTATAGCTTCAAATCTAAATTTAATCGGAGTTGTGGGCAACGGAGAAGATTTAAGTAGTGGCCCTGATCCTCTGATGGTTGAGTGGATGGTGCGAGAAAAAATACCTGTTGCGATGGTTACCACGAGTAAAACCAATATTGATTTAAAAGGGGGACAGATGGCCATTGTCCCTATGAGTGATGATAAGTTTTATGTGAGTATGATTGAAAAGGCCCAAGCAGATTCAAGCGGTCAGGGAAAACTTTTTGAAACATTGGGGCTTAGAAGTTCTGATCGCGAAGCCTTTTTCAATACGAATATGGTTTTAATTAATTATGCGATTATAATTCCGCATCTTAAAAAACTCATTAATGAAGTTGGCGAGCAAGCTTTTTTTGATATTGTGGCCCCTGATCTCATTTTGAATATTAAAAAGCAAAAAGAGGATGGAAAGGAAGTTAAATATACTCAACTCGAAGGAGCAATGGGGACAGTATTTTTGAACCTCGATCGTTACTTTAGAGAGCGCTTTGGACAGGGACTACTTTATATTTTAAATGTCGATTCAAAAGAAAGAACGCGATTTTTTTCACCAATAAAAACGGCCTTTGATTATGTGATGCAATTTCATTCAGATCGATTTTCCTTAGACGAGGAAACTTGTCGTATGATTAATAAGCGCCCAGGCGAATTGCCTTCTGTTGCTTTAAAAGATGATTCTTATAAGGACGTAAAAAACACCTTAGATTCTTTTCAAGGTTCAAAAATTTTAGATTTAGATTCACTAGAACTTGATGGAATTGCTCTTTTTGAAGGGATGACATTAAGCGGTCGTTTGGAGATATGCATTCCTTCGGGTGGAATTGTTCGCTTAAAAGATAAAATAAAGTCTCACAAAATAAAAGATGTACGTTTGATTTTTTCAAAAGAGGGAAAGCTTGAAAGTGAGGAAACCTTGTGAGTTTTAAGTCACCGAAAAATTATTTTCTTCTTGTTTTTATTTCTTTTTTGATTTTTTCTATTGGTGGAGTGGCGACTTGGGACACTGTTCGTCGGGAAGAAACCAAATTGGTGACGGACTATGCAGATAAAGTCAGCATGGCCTCACAATCGTTGGAAGTTTTTTTCTCTAACCAATTTAATTTAGAAAAAATAGAAGCAGATTCTCCAAAGTATAAAGAAATAAAAAGGCAGCTTAATTTATTTTTAAAACATCTTCCAGAAGCTCGCTGGATGTATACTCTTCACGTGCGCAAAGGGCAAATTGTTTTTAGCGTTGATAGTAATCTTGAAAATTCCCCTGATTATAGTCCTCCTCGGCAGGTTTATCATGATGCCCCTGAAGGATTATCAGAAGCTTTTATGGGGGCCACAAAAATTATTGGCCCTTATCATGATCGTTGGGGCGATTTTTATTCGATCTTTATTCCTATTGTTGATAGTTCAACTGAAAAAGTAATAAGTGTTATTGGGGTCGATATTGATATAAAAGTTTGGAGGTCTATTAAAATTCGCCATGCTCTATTTCCCATCTCCGTGACTGTTTTTATTTTTATTTTTATTCTTTTGATTTTATATATCCGATCTCGTTTGAATGAGCATATCGAGACATTAAAGACCGAAGAAAAAAAAGTTCAACATGAGCGTCTTTTTTTAAGAGGTCTACTTGATGCAGTTCCATCTCCTCTTTATTTTAAAGATACGAATGGACAATATGTAATGATGAACTCGGCCTTTTTAAGAGATATTGATGTCGAGGGGACTGAACTTCTCGAGCAAAACGTTTACGGAGTACTTTGCCCAGACAATGCGATGAAAGGAATCAAAAATAAAGATGAGGAATTGTTAACGTCACCAAGTGGAACCTTGCAAAGCTATGAATCGATGGCGCTTTTTAAGGATGGCCGCCGTAAAAATATGATTTTTTATAAACTTCGCTTTGAAAATCCTCATGCAAGTGGTGTTATTGGAGTTATGGTTGATGTTTCAGAAATTGTTTTTTCTCGTCAACAAGCTCAGGCCTTGGCCGAAAAATTATCAAAGACACTTCAAATATCAGAAGATTTGAGAGCGGAAGCGGATCGCATGAGAAGTATTGCTGAGAATATGGCCGCAGAAGCGCAAAAGGCCAACCAAGCAAAAAGTTCTTTTCTCGCAAACATGAGCCATGAAATACGAACTCCAATGAATGGAATTATTGGGATGTGCTCACTGTTAATGGAAACTGAGACAAATATTGAGCAAAAAGATTATATTGATACAATTAAAAAAAGTGCAGATGCACTTCTTGGCATTATCAACGACATTCTTGATTTTTCCAAAATTGAAGCTGGAAAAATGGAATTGGATCAGATCGATTTTGATTTACGCTTGGCCGTTGAGGATATGATTGATATCTTGGCCGTGCGAGCAGAAGAAAAGAAAATTGAAATATCTTTTACCATTGATCCGAATATCCCCTCTCTTTTAAAAGGTGACCCTGGGCGTTTACGTCAGATTTGGATTAATCTTATTGGAAATGCGATCAAGTTTACTTTAAAAGGTGAGGTGAATCTTCATGTTCAACTTGAAAGCGAAGATGATGAACGTGCTAAAATTCTCTTTTCTATAAGAGATAGTGGCATTGGAATTTCAAAAGAAAGTATTGATGATTTGTTTAAAGCTTTTACTCAAGTTGATGATTCATATACAAGGAAATTTGGCGGGACAGGTTTAGGTCTTTCTATTTGCAAACAGCTAGTCGAAATGATGGGGGGAGAAATTGGAGTCAAAAGTGCTGTTGGAAAAGGTTCAATCTTTTGGTTTCGAATAACTTTTGAAAAACAGCATGAATCAGCTCGCGCCCTTTCCGAGCATGTCGATCTTTCTGGTTTTTCTGTTTTAATTATTGATGATAATGAGACGAATGGACAGCTTATTTCTAATTTGCTTTTTTCATGGAAGTGTCATTGTCATGTTGTTCAAACAGGGCGTTTGGCCTTGGATAAATTAAAAATGGCAAGCGTTAATGGGAATCCTTATAATGTCGTCATTCTTGATATGACAATGCCCGACATTGATGGTGAAGCTCTTGGTAAAATGATTAAAAGTGATGAACTACTCAAAGAAGTTTCCTTAGTAATGATGCCTTCTTTTGGCCGCAGAGGTGATGTTGCTCGTTTGAAGAAAATTGGATTTGATGCTTATCTTCCCAAACCGATTAAAGAGTCGCAGTTACATGCTTGCTTAAGTTTGCTCAAGCAACGCAAACCCAGTGATTCATTCGAAAATAACAATGTCATTACTCGCCATACAATCGCTGAAGAACTTCGAAAGCGAGCAAAGTTATTAGTCGTTGAAGATAATCTGACAAATCAAAAACTGGCCATTAAACTTTTTGAAAAGCTGGGTTTTTTTGCTGATATTGCGATTAATGGGAAGCAGGCCTTAGCGATGTTAGAAACTATCGATTACGATTTAATTTTTATGGATGTCCAAATGCCAGAGATGGATGGATTTGAGGCCACGAAAATGATTCGTTCACTTGATTCGAAAGTTAAAAATCATGACGTTCCTATTGTGGCCATGACTGCCCATGCAAGCAATGAAGATAAAAATCGTTGCCTAGCATCTGGTATGAATGATTATATTTCGAAACCGATAGATCCAGCTAAACTTTCTGATAGTGTTTCAAAGTGGCTCAATGTGGATAGGGCACGTGATTTTTTAACACTGGTCATTTCTAATCGTGATGTTGTTTTTGATTACGAAAACTTTCTTCAAAGAGTTGGAGGCGATAAAGAATTAGCAAAAGAGATTTTGGAAGTTTATTTGCAGGATGTTCCTGTTCAATTAGAGAAACTCGAAGCTGCTTTAACTGAAGTTGATTTTACTTTGATTCATCGTTATTCGCATACACTTAAAGGAGCTTCCGATAATATTAGTGCGTATTCATTACGAGATATTCTTCTTTGTTTAGAAAAAATTTCGACAAGTGGAGAGTTAGAACAAATGAAGGATCTTTACGCAAAAATTAAAAATGAATTTAAGAGACTCCAATCTACTTTGGAACAAAGTGGGGTTCTTCGTTAGTTCGCGAGATTAATGGTGGCAGTTTTGGTGTACCCACTGAACAGTCTTTTTCACATTCTCTTCGGGGGTTCCTGGAAGCACTCCATGGCCTAATCCAAAAATGAGCTGAGAAAGATAAGGATTCTTTGCGACATTTTTCCAATGATGGTTAAGACGATTTTCTAATTCATTCCAAGGAAGAAAGAGCCAGTCTGGATCAATATTGCCTTGTATGTAAAAGTGTTTCCCAAATTCATTTAAGGTTTCATTAAGATCATTTTTCCAATCAATTCCTAAAACGTCTATTTCTGTAATAGAAGAGAGAAGTTTAAAGTGAGCGCGATTGGTATTTTTTGAATAGTAAACGAGTTTTTGCTGAGGAAATTTTTCTTTGAATTTTTTTGATAAAAATTGAAGGGAAGGGATGATATATTTTTGAAAGTCTGTTGGACTTAATTCTCCAACGGCCGTGTCAAAAAGACAGAGGGCATCAGCGCCTCCTAAGGCCTGTTCATGCATTTCACCTTCAATAACAGGAAGAAGTTTTTCTAGGAAATTTTCAAAACGTCCATCATAAAGCCCACGTTTACTTTGGTGAAGCCCATCTTTATGGGAACCTTCTGTCGCGTAAGCGTAAAGGGTGAAGGGGGCCCCTACAAAACCAAGAAGTGTTTTATCGGGGGAAAGATTTTTTTTGATAAGTTCAAGCGAGTTTTTTTGAAAAGAAAAATAGGAAGCGAGCTCATTTTTTGAAGAAAGATTTTGAATATCCTCTTTGTTTGTTATCTTGATTTCTAATGTGGGCGCTCCTTTATCGTAACTTAACCCCATTCCTAAATAATCGAGAGGAAAAAGAAGATCAGAAAATAAAATGGCCGCATCAAAATTAAAATCTCTCATGGGGCCTAAGGTGACTTCGCAAGCTAGTTCAGGCTTAATACATAAGTCCATAAAAGAATATTTTTGACGGAGTCCTTGGTAGTGTTTGTGGTAGCGACCTGCTTGGCGCATAAACCATACAGGGATTGTTCCATTTCTATCTTCAAAAAGTCCCATACAACTCCTAATTCCAAAGTCTGCGTTCAAGTTCTTCTGCTATTTTTTCGTCATGGGCAAGACCAATAAAGCCAACTTCATAAGCATTCGGAGCAAGATAAATTCCTTTATCCAACATGATTTCAAACATCGCATTAAATTCTTTTGTAAGGTTGCTCGGAATATCTTTTAAAGAATGGATGTCTTTTTTTGGAGCAAACCAAAAAAGGCTGTGGCAGGTGATAAGTTCGATATTTTTAAAGCGGCCTTTTGAGTAATTTTTGAGCCATTCCTTAAAAATTGTATAAATATTTTCGGCGTAGTGGTCTAACATTTTATAGGTCTCTGGAGTCAGTTTTTGAAGTGTGGCAAGACCTGCTGTCATCGCAAGAGGATTTGCACTTAAAGTTCCTGCTTGATAGACGTTACCAATAGGAGCAAGTTCTTCCATGATTTTTCGAGTAGAGGCGATCGCGCCCACAGGAAGTCCTCCTCCAATTATTTTTCCATAAGTCACTATATCAGGAGTGATGCCAGTTTTTTCACTCATGCCTCCAAAGCCAATTCGAAAACCAGAAATGACTTCATCAAAAATAAGAAGGGCACCATGTTCTTTTGTGAGCCGGCGAATGGCGTGTAAAAATTCGGAGCTTTGAATAAGTAATCCGTTATTAGCTGGAAGTGGTTCAATGATGACGGCCGCAATATTTTGGTGAACTCGAAAACAATCTTCAAGACCGATCAAATCATTTAATTCTAAAACAAGAGTATCACTCGCCACAGAAGCTGGGACACCTGCTGAAGAAGCTTCTGCAGTTCCTGCTAGACCTGAGCCAGCTTTTATAAGCATGCTATCGGTATGCCCATGATAGCAACCAGAGAATTTTACAATGCTGTTTCTTTTTGTATGACCGCGGGCCAGACGTATGGCCGTCATAACTGCTTCGGTTCCTGAGTTTACAAAGCGGATTTGTTCAATAAAAGGAATGCGTTCAATAATAAATTGAGCAAGCTTTAATGAATAAGGCTCGCAGGCCCCATAACTCCAACCTCGTTCGAGTGCTTTTTTGAGTTCATTTTCAACGTCGCGGTCGCGATGGCCAAGAATGAGTGGGCCAAAACTCATACAAAAATCAATATAACTTTCATTGTCGACATCATAAGCGTAAGCACCATCAGTTCTTTCAAAAAAAAGAGGCGTCATCGGCATGCCTTTAAAAGAACGCACAGGAGAATGAACTCCTCCAGGTACTATTTTTTTTGATATTACAAAAAGTTCATTTTGTTTGTTCATAAAACCATTCCTTAAATTCATTAATAGAGACAAAAAGATTGATATGAATATTGTTTTTTAAAAAGGCTTCACTCGTTTTTCCTAAACCGCAGGCATGAAAAGCGTTTTCAATTTGAGGAAATTCTTTTTTATAATGTTCAAATTGTGAGTAGCTCGTCCAATAATAAGCGCAGCAATTCATTATTTTCTCGCGAAATTCGTCATTGGTTTTTTTCCAGGCGCGTTCATAGCAAGCAAGAGCGCTCGAAAAATTAGACGTATTATCTTTGGAAGTCAGAAAAACGCAGGATAATTGTTGAGGAAGAAGAAGACTTAGAAACTCTGATTGTAAAAAATAATCAAGCTCTTTAGCACCGTGAAAATCAGCGCAACCGTTTGTCCAATAGTTTTCACCAGAAAGAGTGGTCATTGTTTTAAAACCGGCGGCCCAAATAGGTCCATCTTTGTAAACTTTTTTGAACATCGAAAGACAATGAGGGGAAGTCACAAAAAAATGCCTGGCTTCCATTGGTTCACAAGGGGACATTTCCTCTTTTAAAGAGAGTTCATCATAAATGATGTTGGTTGATTTTTCTTTAGGCTGCGAAAGGCCAATAAATAAAGATGTGTTTTTTGAAACAATTTCTTCACGCTTCGTTTGAAAAGAAGATTTAATAATTTCTTTGCCGTCTTTTTCTCCACGGTGAATTTCAATTTGTCCACGAGGATGCGAGCGAGCGAGTACACCAACTGCTTGATGACAGCCTCCTCCGTAATGAGCAAATAATTTTTTTTCGTAAAGCGCTTCTTTTTTACTCTCATCATGAGAGATTAATTGAATTTTTTTAAAGAGATCTTCATCGTCTGTACGGCACTCAATAGCAAGGGCCCCTTGTGCGGCCGAAGGAGTAAATTCCGTGATTGGTAAAAGCATGAAGTTTAAGTCATGAATAATTTTTTTTAATTCTTGCATGGAATCTGGGTGAGAAGCTAAACGTTCTAATCCAGCGAGGGCCAATATAATCGCATCAAAATCTCCATCCATGAGTTTTTGTAAGCGGGTGTTAACATTTCCTCGTAAAAGGGCCGTTTCTATTTGAAGTTGTTTTCCGTAAGGAAGGATTTGCGGCAATACTTTTTGGGAGAGGTAAATTCTTCTTGGAGAACTTGTGCCAATGATTATTTTTTCTTTTTGGGAGAGTTTTTTAATTGTTTCATTTTTAATTAAGAGAATGTCGTGAGGAAAGTTTCTTTGGGGAACGGCCGCAAGTGTAATTTCTTTTGGTCTTTCTCCGCCCAAATCTTTGAACGAATGAACAACGAGATCGACTTCCTTATTTATTAAGGCCTCATCTAATTCGCGCGTGAAAAAATTTTCCCCTTTTAGTTGCCAAAGGGGTTTATCCGTTTGAAGATCTCCCACTGTTTTAATGACTTTTATTTCAAATTCAAGTCCTGTGGCCTTAATGAGATTTTGTCGAACATTTTCTGTTTGGGTGAGCGCAAGGAGACTACCCCGCGTTCCTATAATATATTTACTTTTAGAAGACAAGCTTGAACTCCTTTTCATGAGAAGGACGTGCCAGGAGACAGCATCTGCGGTAAGCTAATTCTGTAATAAATTCTTTTGCGATAGCAACTTGCTGTTGCTTTGCTTCACTTCGTTGATCACTTTCTTTAAAGATATCTTTAAGTCGAATGACTCCATCGTTAGAAGTGAAATCCGTTTCTATGGATGAAGGTGCCCCTAAATCAACAAAAACTTTATGGGGAGTTAGCCAAGTTTTGAAAAAATGATGATCAAAAAGAATCTCATCTGTTCCCACGGTGTTGATGATGATGGGAAAATTGGAAAAAATATTTTTCTTACTCCACTCCAAACTTTTGAGCAAAAACACAGAACAAATTTCTTGCTGTCTCACTTGATTGCGCGCAGTGAGTGTTATGTCGTATTTTTTTTTAAGAAGCTTGGCCAACGAAAAGGCCAATGTTCCAGAACCAAGGATGAGAGCTTCACCATCAGATCTTTTTTTTAAAAGAAGAGATCTTGTAATGCTTGCATAAGAATGTTGACCGACTTGATTGAGGATTTTTTTTCGTACTTCCTTAGTATCTTTGAAGAGTTTTTCTAAAATGTGAAGAAGACGACTATCCTTATTTGAGTGACAAGCATAGTCGTTATAAGCTGTTTTAAATTGGGCAGTGATTTCATTTTCAGCGAGCAAATGACTTCTTAAACCACAAATGACTTCGAGTAAAAACTGATAGGCTTCAATACCAACATAAAATTCAAAGCATGTATCTGGAAATTTTTCGATCATAAGACCGTAACCGACAACAAGGTGGCGTTGACAGGTTTTTAGGACAAACACCTTCTCATTTTTCCCGAGAGAAAAATTTGTCGTAGCAGGCAAATTTACGACATTCAGTTGGTGCATTTGGTTCTCCTGCACTTGTTAAAAGTAGTAGACAGGGATAGTAGTTTAAAATGATATGTTTTTTAAGCATTATTTAGTCTCATTCGACTTTTTAAACTTTATTTGCTAGTTAAATTTCTTTTTTAATAGTGATGGACGTTATAAAATTTTTACAATTATTTGTGCTGCAATAAAAACGAGTTGCAATGCGATGCGTTTTTTATTATGACTTTTTTTTAATTATTGAGGTTTATTTGATTAAAGAATTATTGCCAAAATATCGCCAAATGGAAGAAATTGTTTTTTCTTACCCTCGCTTGAAAGAGAGATTAAGTCTTGGAAAGGATGCAGAGTTAAAGAGGGCCAAGAGGTTACTGAAGGAAATCCATGCGGATGTTTCTATTCCTTTTGCACACTCACTTGTCAAACTTCTTGATGCTATTTTAGATATTCTTTATGATGGAATTGATTTCCATTTTAAAAAAGAAATAGATTTTCCAGTCTTCGCAAGTGAAAATCATGTTGTTCTTGTTCCTAACCATCAATCACATGCTGATTATATTTCTTTAAATTATATTGTTTTTAAAAAATATAAAATCCCCATTTATGTGGCAGGGGGAATTAATCTTAATATTTTTGGCATCGGCACTCTTTTTCGTAAATGTGGTTGTTTTTTTATCAGACGATCTTTTGCGAATGATGTTCTTTATAAAACGATTTTAGAAGCCTACTTGTATTATTTGTTGCATGAAGGAAAAACAATTGAATTCTTTTTTGAAGGGGGACGTTCGCGCAATGGGAAACTTCTTTCTCCACGATTTGGTCTTTATCAAATGTTGCTTGAGGCCCATCGTTTTCTTCCAGATGGAAAAAAGAAAAAATTAATTTTTTTACCAGTCAGTATCCTTCATGAATTTGTCCCTGAGCAACGAGCTTTAGCAAAAGAATTACAAGGTGGAAAAAAACAAAAAGAAAGTTTGGGGCAACTTTTAAAAATCTTAAAAATATTTTCCTACCAAATGGGGACTGTGCATTTATCGGTTGGTGAGCCTGTTGATCTCGATTCTCTTGAACCTAAGGATGATTTAAAAAAATTAACTCAGCATCTTGCGTTTGATTGCTTTAGAGTGGTTGGTAAAAACATGATGATTACTCCGTCATCGCTTCTGGCGATGATCATGCTTGATGATCCCGTTGGTGCGATGAAGTGGGATGAGATTGTTGGACGCGCTAGACGCATTTTACATTATTGTGATACGTTTAAAATCCCTTATACGGATTCTCTTAAGGAAGAAATTTTAGATGAGAGCTTGGGACACGCTTTAGATATTTTTATTGGCAACAAAAAGATACACGTTATTGGAGCAACCCATTTAGGGCATGTTTTTTATTCTATTAAACGTGAATGCCGTCTTGAACTTCTTTATGCAAAAAATACAATTCTTCATCATTTCCTAGCTCCATGGATGGTAAATCTTGGTTGGATAAATATTTTCAACGGTAATATTACTGAGCGCCAACAGCTTGATCGATTTTTCTTTGAAGAACGAAATCACTTGATGTTTGAATTTTACTTACCGACGAATCGAGAGTTGGCACTTATGAATTTAGCGGCAGTTTCTCATGCTGTAGGTCGCCCTCTTACTGATTTTAACGAATGTCTTAACCTTCCTCTAAAAGATTTCTATGCCATCATTGCGCAACTTGGAATTTTTTCTAGATTATGCAGCTATGTCGTTGAAGGTTATTACTTAACTGCTCTTGCCATCGGTTCATTAACTGTTGGCGGTGAGGCCTTTAATTTGGATGGCTTTTTTAAAAAGGCCACGGATATTTTTGAAAGTGAAATGGATGTTGGGCGTTTGATTCGTTATCAAGAGAGTCATTGCTTAGATTTATACAAGCGCGCTTTACAGTTTTTTGAACACAATAAAGTGACTGAATGCATTGATGGTCGTTATAAACTTACTGACCCTCGCAAATTAGATCAGTTTATTAAGCGCTTTTCTGATAATTTGTCAGAGCAACTAACTTTTAATGTGAGAGTACTATGACCAAAAAAACCTTTCCTGGTGATAAAGTGTTGGCCCGCGAACAATTGCGTTCGCTTCTTGAGTATTTAGGAGAGGACCCAGAGCGTGAAGGGTTAAAGCGTACACCTGAACGAATTTTAGGGTCATGGGAAAGAATTTTTGGTGGATATCTCATTGATGTAAAAGATGTTTTCACAACTTTTGAAGAAGACAGCGCCATCCCCTATAATCAAATCATTCTTCTTAAGAACATTGATTTTTTTTCAACCTGCGAGCATCACTTCCTTCCCTTTACAGGAAAAGTTCATGTGGCCTATATTCCAACAGATAAAATTGTAGGAGTTTCTAAATTGGCAAGGATTGTTGAAATTTTTTCTCGGCGCCTTCAAATTCAAGAGCGTATTGGTAATCAAGTGACAGAAGCTTTGATGAAAAATTTAAATGCTGAAGGCGCAGCTTGCATTATTGAAGCCACCCATAGTTGTATGACTTGTCGCGGGGTGGAAAAGCAAAATTCTATAATGGTAACTTCGTCTCTACGAGGTTCGTTTATGGACGATGCACAGACGAGAAATGAGCTTCTCACTCTCATTCGCTCGTGATTTACTTTTTGGAAGTATTTGTTTATCTTCTATCATAATCGGCGTCGCCGAAGATTTGTTAGAAAAACGTTTAAAAAATAAGTTTTAGACGTAATTGTTCTGGAGGTGACTTATTAAGGAACAAAGAGATCAGAGAGATCAAAGAGATCAACGAGACAGAGTGAAAAAAAATGATGGCCCAAGAATCAACGAAGAAATTCGCATTACTGAATGCCGCTTGATTGGTGATGACGGAGAAGTTTTCGGTGTTGTGACAATGCACGAAGCGAGACGTATCGCTGAAGAAAGAGCTCTTGATCTGATTGAAGTTTCACCTAATGCTGTACCTCCTGTCGTGAAACTGATTAATTATGGTAAATACAAATATGCTTTGCAAAAGAAAGCGAGCGAAGCAAAAAAGAAACAAGTTGTTGTTCAATTAAAAGAAATCCAGTTTAAACCCAATATTGAAAAACATGATCTGGAAACCAAACTTAATAAGGTCAGTGGTTTTTTAGATGATGGTGATAAAGTAAAGTTAGTCATGATGTTTCGTGGCCGAGAAATCGCTTATAAAGATGCAGGGATGATCAAATTTAAAGATATCCTAAAAACGGTGCTAGAAATGGGGGCCGTGGCCGATAGTGACCCTAGTTTTATGGGGAATAGAATTATCGTGATTGTGACCCCTGATAAAAAAGCTATTCCGGTCAAGAAAAAAGAAAATTAATTTCGAGACAAGCTTAAGAAAAATCTTTGCAAGCTGATGATTTTTTGATAAGCATACAAGTCTTTATAGTTTAAATTTACGCAACACGTCAGGAGTGGGTATGCCAAAGATGAAGTCTAATAAATCGGCCGCTAAGCGGTTTTCCGTAACCGGTAACGGTAAAATAAGAAGAAGGAAAGCAGGTCTTCGCCACTTATTGGAAAAAAGATCACACGGAAGAAAGAAGAAAGCAGGAAAAGCGGGCTTAGTTCATCGTTCAGACGTGAAAAGAATCAGTAAAACGATTCCTTACGCTTTCTAATTTTTAGTTGTTTTTTATCAATACTACTGAGCTTGGGGATAAAAGTGGTTTTTCCCTCCCAATGTTCGTAATGAAGGAGTTTTTTTATGGCAAGAGTGAGAAGAGGCCCCAAGGCCCGAGCGAGACGAAATAAGATTTTAAAATTAGCGAAAGGCTATATGTATGACAGGCGGAACAAAATTCGCCACGCGACAATAACTCTCGAAAAAGGTCTTCAAAATGCCTATAAAGGCAGAAAACTTTTAAAAAGAGACATGAGAAGTCTTTGGATCAACAGAATATCTGCTGCAGCAAAAATGCTTGATTCATCTTATTCACGCATGATTAATTCACTAAAGCAAAAAAATTGCGTTTTAAACAGAAAAATGCTTTCTGAAATTGCTGCTCGTGACTTTGAAGGATTCAAAAAAATCTTTGACGCGGTCAAGTAATTTTTTCTAAATTGTCGAACCATAAGAAGGCACATTCTATGTGCCTTTTTTATTTCTTTTAATTAAGTATTCGTTATAATGAAAGTATGCGGCAAGTAACTTAGAAACTGCAAAATGGATGGCAGTTAGGATGTTGGTGTACCAAGATGGCGCAAACAGAAACTAAATATGTCGATATCGGTATCGTTGTTTTAAAAAGTTTTAAAACGCCCCTTATCTTTGATGTCTGGATCAGACGAACAGCAACTGATTATTCAAAACTTTTTATGAAAGGCGATATTATCGATTGGCAGCGCTTAGAGGCCTATAAAAGTAAAGGTGTTGATTCACTTTGTGTCTCCGAGCTTGATTATGAAAGATACTCTCTTTTTGTTGAACAAATGGGAGAGCAACTGGCCGCAAACTCGGCCAAATTTAGTGATGAAGATGCTGCTGCTTTACTTAAGGAAATGGTCACTTACTCAATGCGCGAGATTACCGTCAACGCCAATATTGATAGTAGGGTTATTGCGAATTCTTCAAATGTTGTAAATGGCTGTGTAAATGCCATGCAAAAAGATATGAAAAGTATTATGAAAATAATTGGAGTTATGGGAAAAAATCCTTATATTTTTAAACACTCCATAACGACAAGTATACTTTCAGTTCTTCTCGCTCAAAATTCAGGCATGGTGAGTACAAATAATTTAACGATTTTAGGCTTAGGTGCTTTTTTACATGATGCTGGGATTTCACAGTTGTCTTATGATCCTGAAGCGCTGGCGAGCTTAACTCCTGATGAAAGAAAAGAGATGATGCGCCATCCTGAATTAGGAAAGCGTCTCCTTGATTCCGTTAAAGGGCTACGTTCCGAAGTTCTTAGTATTGTGATGCAACATCATGAGCAGCCCAATGGCCGCGGTTATCCAAATGGCCTTCGTGAAGGTGAAATTTATCCTATGGCAAAGATTGTGTCGATCGCCGATACTTTTTCTGCCCTCATCACAAAGCGTAGCTTTAGGCCTGGAATGAGTGTTCTTGAAGCACTTGCTGTGATGAAAACAGATGTCGGTAAATTTGATAAACCTTTACTTGATATTTTTTGTAAAATCTTTGGTGGGAAAGTTTAAAAAATAAATTTTCTCCTTTCCGCTTGCAGATATTTCTACAATTCCTCTGACGATTTTACCTTCGTCTTGAGGAAGAGTTTTAAGGGCGCTTCGTGCTATGTTGAGAGAGCTTGGTATGAAGTTTCCATAAAGTTCACCAATGCTTTCAATATCAAATGGTTTTAAACTACGTTTAAGTGTGCCTGAACTTAGATAGGGATACATAATAGAATCGTGCGCCCTTTCATGCTTGAGTCCTAAAACATGCCCCAACTCATGGAGGGCGATAGAGGGTAAATCATATTTTGAAAAACTACCATCAGTTGCAAAATTAAAATTTTTATTATTGAACAAAATATCAACGTGAACAATTTCAAGAAATTCAGACGGAGTGCCGACATTATGTCTTTTGGCAAAAAATTGAGTAACAGCTAAAGCGTCCTCACCAATTTCGTCAAACCAAGTTGTTAATTTATAAATGCCAAACTCATTGTCATAATAATCTTCCAAATATGTTAAGGCCTTATTGGGGACAGCAGGATTTACTCCCGAAAAAAAAGTCTGTCCTGCCCCTGAGTTGTTCCATTCAAATTGCATTTCTTCCATTTTTTGTTTTTCATCAGCAGAAAAATTTTCTGAAATATTCATCGTTAATGGAATTTTGCTTGATTCCCAGCGAAGAGGAACGCTTTCATAGCTGGAAGGAGGGATCGTATTTGAAGGAAGACTTATTTTACTTGTTTCTGCTTGATTCACGCAGCCCAATATTTCCCAAAGGATTAAGATTAATAAAAAATACTTCATCATGAACCTCCGCACAATTTATTTGTCGGAGTATTTGATGAAGACTTAAATCAAAGGAGGAAAGAAACTAAAAAAGAGGCGAGTAGGGATTATTTTGCCCTACTCGCTACTTGATTAAAAAGATCGGAATAGATTATTTTTGAGATTTTGCGTGATCTGCTAAAAATTGAGAAATTCCTTTGTCAGTGAGAGGATGAGTATAAAGAGCTTTCATGACAGAAAGAGGCATTGTCCCTACGTCAGCGCCTACAAGGGCGCAGTCGCGCACATGAGTTGGATGGCGAAGTGAAGCGGCCAACACCTTAGTGGTATAACCATAATTGTCAAAAACAGTTTTGATTTCTTCGATAAGGGCCATTCCATCATGACCACAATCATCAAGGCGTCCTACGAAAGGAGAAACGAAAGTCGCTCCGGCCTTTGCTGCAAGAAGGGCCTGATTAGGAGAAAAGACTAAAGTGACATTAGTCATAATGCCTTTTTCGCTAAAGTATTTGCAGGCGCGAATTCCATCAATGGTCATAGGGACTTTAATGGTGACATTTTTATGGATTTTAGAAAGCTCCAGCCCTTCTTTAATCATCCCTTCATAGTCAAGAGCGATGACTTCAGCTGATATCGGCCCATCAATAATGCCCACGATTTCTTTGATCACTTCGACCTGTGTACGGCCAGATTTTGCGATGAGGGATGGATTTGTTGTAACTCCATCAACAATGCCCCAAGGAGCAGCTTCTTTAATTTCACTAACGATTCCTGTATCAAGAAAGAATTCCATATAAACTCCTGTTTAAGATTTGAGGGATTGTACATAGGGACTATGGAGTTTGTCACGAGTCTGAGGCATAATGTTGAGATGAGTCTTTTTTCTTCGAAATTATTATTTATTTTGATGAGCTTACTTTTAGGCCTTGCAGGGCCTTCTTTTGCAAGCACGAAAAAAAAATATGTGGATAGTTCTTCTCTTGAAAAAGAGACGATTGCCGAACTCGATTCATTTTTTGATCCAAAGGCCGATTATGCTCATTTTCCAGGGAGAGTGACGGATAAAGATGCTTCAGGGATGGTTTTAAAAATCACGAGTGAAAATAGAAATACTCGGTTTTTTCGAATTGGTGATGTGATTCGTTTTTATGTTGGAGAAAACGAAAGAGGTGAGCGTTGCACGAGTTATGTAAGAAGTGTAGAAGATGGTTTTTTTACAATTTTTGTGAAAGATTTAGCGCCGTGTTGGCGGCGTGATGATTATTTTAGACGGGGAACGATACTTTCTTTTTACTCTGAAGTTTTGGCCCAAAGGGTAAAGGATGCTTCACTTTATCGTGTTGTCTTAATGAGACGAAAAAAAGATTTTATGAATCAGTTAAATGACCTTAATCATTTTGTTTGGTCTTATGATCAAAAACGGATTCAGTTGGCAGCAGAGTATGATCGAAAAATAATGGAGATCGAGAAAGAAAAACAAAAAGATCTTGAAAATCTCCTCGTAAAAAAAACAGACTCGATTCGTCTTCAACAAGAGTTAATATTTAAAGTCAATGGCCTTGACAAAGATCTCGATTTTTATAGAGTTGAAAAAAATGAACTTCTCATTGATCGCTGGCATTCTGATCGAGATTTAGGTCTTCCGGTAGGGCCTAGACCTCAAGAGTTTCACCAAAAATAAATGTTTAAATTGTAAGTTATTCTTAGCGAAGCTTTTGTTTGACAAGGCAAGAAAGCACATTGTAAACCTCAGGTTTCAAAGCAAGGAGTATATATGCGCCGTTTTATTTTTGCGTTCGTCGTTTTAGTCTCTTTTTCAAGTTTTGCAAGTTGGAATTGTCAAAAAATGAACAATTCTATTTCTTCAACTGAGCCTCTTTATTCATTTATTGATCGTCTCGCTCAGATTTATGTTTATTATGGCAATCTAAGTACTGTCAAAGTTGATTCAGTACAGGACGTGAGAAGAGTACAATTTTGCAAAGATTCAAACTCTGTGCGCTCAGCGCAGCTTATTCGTTTTAAAGTTTGGGCCAAGGATAAAAAAATGCCTGAGGCCAAAAAACAACTTTATTATTGTTATTCAAAGCAAAAGCGTCTTTCAGGTGATTGGTTAAATAATGGAACTTTTTGTGAAGAAGCAAAACGTTCTCTTGCCTCTTCTGATGATACACTTACAATGCCAGAAGGACAAGATTGGCAGTATAACAGTGGCGCTGACCCTTATGGCGCGCAATATGGTGGCATTCCATCGCGTGGACCAGATGATTCAAGCGATCCTGATTTTCCTTCTCGAGACGATGACGATGATAACAATAACAGTGGCCCGATTTTTGGTTCCGATGATGGTGGTTATAATTAGGTTACTGGCTTTTTTTAGAAAGCAAAACTAAAGTTTCTATATGGCGTGTTCTAGGAAAAAAATCATAAGGCAGAATTTCTATCACCTTTAAATTTTGCTCAAGAATTTCTAGATCACGTCTTAAAGTTCCAGCGCTACAAGAAAGATAGGCCATCTTTTCAGGTGGGTGGCCTGCAATCCATGAGGCCGTTTCTTTTTCTAGGCCCGTTCGTGAAGGATTGGCATAAAGAAAGTAGGGCCCGTCTTTAATAAATTCTTTTATTTGTGGCAAACGATCTTTTGCAAGGCCTCTTAAAATCTGCGCGTTTGGGATGTTTATTTGTGCGCATTCAACTGCTTCTTTTGCTATTTCAATGCCCATAAGAAAAGCGCTTGATTTTTGCCAATGAAAAAGTGAATTTCCGTTTCCGCAGTAGAGATCGACTATTCGACTTTCAAAACTTAGGTTAAAAAAAGCCACACATTTTTTTAGGGAATCTTGATGTAAATTAAAAAGAAGTTGAGAAAAACTGGCAGGCCCATAAAGAAGTCCTTGTTCATTTTTTGATCGTTCTTGTCCCCAAATAAGTTTCCAGTTTTTTCCCATAAAAACATTCATTCCACAAACGGGATTGAGGTGAAGCCACAGGCCTTCAATTTCAAGAGAGCTTAGTTCTTGATAAAAATTTTCCCCCAAAAAAAGGGAGGGAAGGGTTTTCGTTTTGAGAACAAGGGTCGCCTGAGCTTTCGAAATATTCACATAGGCGAGGGGAAATAATTCGTAGGGGGGAAGTACTAATTTTAATTTTTTTATAAACTCATTGATCTTTTTTGTATGTACCTGGCAGTCCGATATTTCACTAATTTCATCATGCTTAACGAGGCCAATTTTCCACTCATTTTCAAATTGTGCTTTTAAACAGACTTTATCTCTGTAGTTCCACAATTTATTTTCATCAAAATTTATTTCTCGAATAACAGTTTGCCATGGCGCTAATTTTGTTTTTAGCCAGTTCATTTTTTCTAAATGCTGAGCTTTAAGATCGAGTCCCTTTTGTGGACAGCCATTGCATTGAAGGGGACAAGAGAGGGGTGTGTTAGTCATAGTAAATCATTGATTTTGTAAGTTTATAACAAAGAGTCTTAATATAATCTAATCTTTTATTTAGAGCATCCGATAAGAATAGTAAGAGAACGGAGGGAAACGTGCAACTCATTGATCGGATCTTAACAATTTTAAATGAGCTTGTGATCTTGCTGTGGCAGATTTTTTTGCACACTCTGTATGTTTTAACACCTACTTTTCTTCGTAGGATTTTTCGCCGTATCAAATTAGTTGGCGGATTTCTTTTAAAAAAGATAGTCGTAGGGCAAAAAATTTTGGGTTTGAGTATTATTGTTTTTGCGAAGAAAATAATTGCTCCTTTTTTAAGGTTTGAAAAGGCCTTTCAAGAGTCCATCGAAAAAGTTAGTACCGAAATAAGAAGCATTAAAATTAGTGATTTAACACCAACAAAAATCCTAGGAAAAATTATTCAGATTTATGTCGTTTTTTTTCAGTCAATTCTTCATATCTGGAAGATGACTTGGGGAAATATGAGCAATCAGACGATTGCAACAATTTGTGGGCTTTTTTTTATTTGTATCCTTGCAAGTTTAAAAATATATCAGACGAGCTCACAGCTTTATTTTACGCTTACTTATAACGGACGTAAGCCTGCTTCAGCTTTTGAGTTGGAAAGTAAATTAAAAGCAAGGCCAGTTTATTATAAACAAGAAAATCGTCACTACGATATTAAGCAACTTCGAATTCCAGTTTATATTGAGAGTGAACGGTCTCTTCGCATTTTTGAAATTGATGCGACAATTGAATCTTCCAACCGCTTTGTTACAAGGTTTTTTAGTGAACACGAAAATTTTATTCGTGATCGCCTTCTTTCTACAACAGAGCCAATGATTCATAGTTTTCCTTTTTCTGATGAGGGAAAGCGTGTGATGAAAGAAAAAATTACGCAAGAACTTATGCGTTTCATTCGGGAAAACAAAATAGAGGGCGAAGTTAAAGAGGTTTACTTCAACGGCATTGTAGCATTATAGCGGAGCCCCTTTCTTTTTCATTTTCTAGTCCCATCTATTTTCTTTTAAAAAACCACGTAAGGTTCCGGAACTAATTTGTAATATATCGGCCGTATTTTTTAATCGTCGATCGTTAAGGTTGTAGACATGATTGATATAATCTTTTTTTAATTTTTCAAGAGAGATCATATTGTTGTTTTCTAAAACAAAGGAGGAACGTGCTTTTTCTTTTGCAAACTCTTTCATAAGTTCATCATGTTCATCAAAAAGAAGATGTCCCGTTTTGCTGACGATTTTTTTCTTTTGGAGATGCCCTAAAAGTTGTCTTATATTTCCAGGCCATGATAAATCTTTATAAAAGTCGATAAGTTTTGGAGATAAACTAACTTGCTCTTTATATTCAAATTGATGGCAAAGTTCTTTGATAAACTCAGGATTGTTTCGAATGGGAGGAAGATAAAAAGTTTGACCTGAGGAAATGCGAAAATAAAAATCTTGGCGCATTATCTTTTGTTGAACGAGCTCTTTTAGCTGTCGTCCCGAAGCAAAAATAAGACGTATGTTGGTTTTAAAAGAATGTTCAGAGCCGACGGCCTTAATCATTTGATCGTCTAAATAAACTAAGAGTTTCGTTTGAATGTCCCAAGGGAGTGAATCAATCTCATCTAAAAAAAGTGTTCCTCCATCGGCCAAGGTAAGAGCACCTTTTTTGCTATTTAAAGCCCCTGTAAAAGCCCCTTTTACATGTCCAAATAATTCAGATTCAATAAGACTAGGAGCGAGCGATGAAATATTAAGTTGAATAAACTTTCCGTGACGTTCACTTTCTTCATGGATAAGTCTTGCTAAACGGGATTTTCCTGTGCCCGTTTCACCTTCAATCAGAATATTGATAGACGATTTGATAAGAGCATTATTTATTTGGAGTATATTTGATGTGTCGTAGAGTGAGTCTTTCGTGGCGATGAGGGTCTGAATGCGATTATAACCTAAATCAATACGATCATCTCTTTCAAGAAAGGCCTCAAAGCAAAGGATGCCGTTTAAACGAAAAGGAATGCTATTTAATGAGCGAAAGAGGAAACGTCGATTGCTGTCCTTTTTTTTATTTTGAGCAAAACAAAGGATTAATTCACAGTGAAAACGGTCAGGCCCAAGTTCGGGAAGAAAAATGGTTTGTTCCTTTTTTTCATAATCATCAATTTTTGCTGTTTTGAAAATATATTTTGAAAATGTAAGTTTTAGTGGCCTTGTTCTCCCTTGGGATGGAGCTATTTTGAGTTCATCGCCAAGTCGTAGTCCTTTTTTAAGTAAAATGTCGTGCCCAAAAGAATGAATAATGCGTTCCGCACCCATAGAGTCTCCTTAGTATTGAACTCCTTTTTGTTATTCAATTTTTGTGCCATTGAAAAGTGGGAGGTGTTGCATTAGAATGAGCACAGTTTTCAACCTAAGTTAATTATTCAAACCGGTGAACAGTGAAATACGAAATTGCAAAAAACTCTGCTTGTTTTCAAACGGCCTTCGAAAATGCCGATGTGTTGAAAGAATGGTTGATTAAAAATCAAAAAATTATTGGTTTTGCGATGACGGGGAGATCCAATGTCGGGAAATCGAGTTTAATAAATGCGCTCCTTGGAAAAGAGACGGCACGTGTTTCGAAAACACCAGGCCGCACGCGCGAGATAAATGTTTTCACGTTTAAATTAATTTCAAAAGGGCGATTGGCCAATAATTTGCCACCTCTTTATCTTTTTGATTTGCCCGGTTACGGTTTCGCTGAAGTTTCAAAAGAAATGGGCGCGAATTGGCAGAAACTGATGGATTCGTTTTTCTTTTTTAATTCACCAAATCTCGCCGTCTTAAATGTGCAAGATGCGAGACATCCTGCTCAAGAAAGTGATCTTCTTTTTAAAAAATACTTCCGAACAACATCGTTACGAGGAATGATTCTTTTTAATAAAATTGACAAACTGAAGACTCAAAAAGAAAGGGCCCAATTAGAAAAAATCAAACCTCTTTTAATGAAAGAGTTTCAAAATATTCATCAGATGTTTTTTGTTTCTGCAGAGAAAAGTACTGGCCTAGAAGAAGTCGAAAGATCACTTGTTGATTTTTTTCTCGAAAAAATAAATAAAGAAAATGAAGAGAGGGCAAATCAGGCATGATTTCTCATATTGTTTGGGCCTTTACTATAACTTTTTTTATCTGGTTTGCGGCTTTGACTTTTTGTTTTATTATTTTAATAAAACCTAAATTTATTTTTAGAAATCATCAAGTAACTCATCAACAAAATATTATTTTAATTGTAAGTAGTCTTATTTTTTTATTCATCAGCAGCTTTCTTTTAGGTGTGACAACTTTTCTTATGAAAGTTCTCAATAGTATTGTTATTTTTTAGCGGCTCACTCTTTCGGCATATTTCGTCCCATTTTCCTCAGTACTTCCTTGCGGCTTGCTTGGAGCAAGCCTCAGTCATACTTCGGAAACTGTGACAAAATCTGCTCGAAAGATTGAGCCGCTTAAGAAAAGGTAGTACTGTTATTTTTTAAAGAAGTTTTCAAAGGGAGCAAACTTCGCTTTGCTTACTTCATTTTCCATGAGTTCAAGTTTTTGAGAGAGTTCTTTGATATTTTGAAGCAAGCCTTGAACATGATGATTGCTCCATTCAAGTTCTTTTGATTCGAGGGCATTTGCGGCCATGTGTCCTAAGTCGCTGTAGCACTTGGAGAGTTCAGTGCTCACTTGCGATGCTGTGAACATGTGACGTGCAATCGTTAGTAGTCTTAAAATCTCAATGCGAGATTTGTTATAAACAGCACAATATTTTTCTTTGAGGCCAGCAAAAAAATTCATATTTCCCCCTAACGGTAGGCGTTAGGGGTATATTATAACGAAAATCCTTAATCTTTGATAAGTTTTTAGTGGAAAAATTGACAGCAGGGACATTTTTTAATTAAGATACCCGACATCTAAAGAGGGCTTCCTGGCGAAATGGTAGACGCAGTGGATTCAAAATCCACCGTTGGCAACAATGTCCGAGTTCGAGTCTCGGGGAAGCCACCAATTTAATCCTGAATCATTATAATTTCTTTTGTTTTTTTTGCTTTGTCTTGTTGCTTGAGTATTCTGCTTCATTAGAGAAATGTGGACAAGAAGACTCTTTCAAGGAAAACTATTTGAGTTGGTAGACAAAAGGATTAAAGATGACGAAGGATAAATTAGAGAAATTATTTGAATATTGGCTTGCGGGGGCAAAGGAAGATTTAGAGTCTTCAAAAGATGTCGCTTATAAAGCTAAACGCTTATCGCACGCTTTATTTTTCATTCATCTCTCAACAGAAAAAATCCTAAAAGCTTACTACGTCAAAGTCAAAAATGAACATGCACCTTATTCTCATAATCTTCTCTTACTTGCAAACAAGGCAGATCTAGTTCTTCTCGGGCCCCAGCAAGAGTTACTTTCAAAAGTTAATGAGTTTAACTTAGAGGCGAGATACCCTGAAAATGTTGAGGCTTGGAAAGAACAAATCACGGAAGAGTTTTGCACAAAATATATTGAAGATGTAGAGGAATTCCATCAATGGATATTAACAAAATTAAAGAGTATGCCTTAATTTTGAGGCGAGAGCTTATTTTTAAAGGCATTACTCCGGCTGCCATTTTTTTATTTGGATCGCATGCTAAAGGATGTGCTCGCCCAGATAGCGATATTGATATTGCCGTTGTTTCACGCGACTTTGGTAAGAACCGTTTTGAAGAAGGCGCTCTTTTAAATTTGCTTGCAAACAAAATCGACTGTCGAATCGAGGCAATTCCGCTCTCTCTCTCAGCCTATATGGACATCGACTCACACATTCCTATTATCTACGAAATTCAAAAAACTTCGATTTGTTTGTTATAGTTTTGTGATCCTGAAATCTTTTACAATGTTGACAAAAAAGATTGGTTTTCAAAACAGATTTATACTAACACGAGCCTATTTTTAAGGCTTAATAAGCAGGTCCTATACGTATGAGTATTTTTGAAATTATTATGTTGGTGTGTTTTGGTTTTTCATGGCCTTTTTCAATTTATAAATCATGGAAGACTCAAACGGTTGGTTCGAAGAGTCTTGTTTTTTTAGTCCTTATTGTGATTGGATATTTTGCAGGAATTATACATAAAGTTTTGTATTCACGGGATTATGTGATTGCGCTTTATGCGATTAATGCCATAATGGTTTTGATTGATATGGGATTTTATTTTAGAAACAAACGAATCATGGAAAAAAATTCTTAATAATTAATGAGGTTACTATGTTTGCAGGTCTTTTAAAAAAATTTCTTCCTCCAAGTGAAAACAAATTTTACACCTATTTTGAAGAAGGGGCAGCGACATGCACGCTTGCGGCGCAACTTTTTAATGACATTGTTTTTAACGGATTGACAGAAGCAAGACTAGTCGAAGCAAGAACGATTAAAGGAAAAAGTGTTTTTACTGCTAAAAATACACTCAATGAGTTGAACAAAACATTTATTACGCCGATTGATAGAGAAGATATTCTTTATCTTTCTAATCTTATGAATAAAATTGCTAAGAGAATTATTCGTACTTGTGTAAACATCAAAGTGTATCGCTTGAATGTTTATCCCGAGATCATGAAGCATCAAGCGGAGACGCTTCTTCTTGCAACGAAAGAACTTCAAAGTGTCGTTGCCCTTTTGCAAAAAGATGCGAGCTTAAAAGAAATTTCTGAGTCGAACCATCGTATGATGGAAATTGAAAATCATGGAGATGAAATTCTTTTCAATGCTATGGATAATATCTTTTCAGGTAAAAATGATGCTCTTGATGTTCTAAAACTTAGAGATATTTTTAAGACGATCGAAGGTGCCCTTGATTACTGCTATAGCGCCTCTGATACAATATTAAACATTTCTTTAAAGCACGACTAATTATGACACTCACACTACTTATTATTGTTATTATTGCTGCTTTGATTTTTGAATACATCAACGGTTTTCATGATGCGGCCAATGCTATTGCAACTGTTGTTTCAACAAAGGTTCTCACACCACGACAAGCGATTTTAATGAGTGGGTGTTTGAATTTCGTGGGAGCTTTTACGGGCACTCACGTTGCAAAGATGATTGGAGGAGGTTTAGTTGATACCGCTGTGATTACTCAAGAAGTAATTATTGCGGCACTTTTATCAGCGATTGTTTGGAATCTTTTCACTTGGTATTTTGGAATTCCTTCAAGTTCTTCGCATGCTCTTATTGGTGGACTTGTTGGTGCCACAATTTCAAAGGCCGGAACTTCGGCCGTTCATTTTAAAGGCCTCTGGGAAAAAGTTCTTATTCCGATGTTCACTTCTCCTCTTATTGGACTAGTTATCGGTTTTCTTCTTATGGTCATTCTTCTTTGGTTTTTTTATAAAAGCTCACCTGAGAAGATGAATATCATTTTTCGAAAGGCCCAGCTTGTCTCTTCCGCATTTATGGCCTTTTCACATGGATCTAACGACGCACAAAAAACAATGGGGATTATTACGCTTGCACTTTTAAGTTATGGTTCAATTAGCGTGATGGAAATTCCTTTTTGGGTTGTCTTTCTTTGCGCTCTTTTTATGGGCCTTGGAACAATGGGGGGCGGTTGGAGAATTATCCGGACAATGGGAAGTAAGGTCATTAAACTAAAACCTGTTCACGGTTTTGCTGCTGAAACTTCTGCCGCACTTGTTATTTTTACGGCGTCTCATTTTGGTATTCCTTTGAGTACGACTCACGTTATTTCAACTTCCATTATTGGTGTTGGTCTTTCTCAGCGTGCTTCCGCTATGAAGTGGGGGCTTGTAAGTCGCATTGTTCAAACTTGGATTTTTACAATACCTGTTTGTGGTGCACTTGCTTGGGGATTTTTTAAATTGTTTTAGCAAATAGGCCGGTCAAAGAGTTATAAAAATATTTATAAGTATGCAAAATTTAAAAATTTCAATTTCTTTCGTCAATATTGAATCATTTTGTAAAAAATGGAAAATAAAGACTTTTTATTTTTTTGGATCTGTTTTGCGATCTGATTTTAATAACGAAAGTGATCTAGATGTGATGGTTGAATTTTTAGATGATGTGAATTGGACCTTGTTTGATCATATTGAAATGCGTGATGAATTGATGAATCTTTCAGGGCGAGCTGTTGATCTTTTGACAAAAAAGTCCATTGAAAGAAGTCAAAATAAATTTAGGAAAGATGAAATTCTTCGGACAGCGCAGGTTATTTATGAATCAGCAGCTTGATAAAAATAAAGCGTCTCTTGAAGATATAATAAATGCTTGCAATAAGTGTCTGAGTTTTGTGGTTGGAATGGATTTTGATAGTTTTCAAAAAGATGAAAAAACAATTTCAGCTATTCAGCATCAAATATTAGTCGTGGGCGAAGCTACCAAAAGGTTAACTTTAGAATTTCGAAGTCAGCATGTGAATATTCCTTGGAAAGCGATGGCCGGAATGAGAGATATTTTAATTCACTCTTATGATAATGCTGATCTTGAAGAAATTTGGAAGACAGTCAAAATAATGCCTGATCTTATCACAAAACTTTCTCAGATAACATTTTCTTAATTTTTAGGGAAGAACCTTTGCTTCAATGATGTAATCAAGTTTTGGATATTTTTTATCAAGAAATTGATTTCCACTTTGTTCGATTTCCCCTTGCTCAGGAGTTGGGGCATCGCCATACTCAGCATAAAGACTTTTTACGACATCCATCCCTTTTTCTACTTTACCAAAAGGGGCAAATCCCATGCGATCAAGGCTTGAGTTATTTCCGAGGTTGATGAAAAGTTGAGTTGTACGTGTGTTCGGGCCTGCTGTCGCAAAAGAAATCATTCCTTCTGTGTTGGAAAGTTTTACGGGATCGTCTTTTAAATTTTTATTTTTCCAGACGGCCGTTACTTTTGGGTCGGCCGCAATTCCAAATTGAACAACGAAGCCAGTGACCATTCTAAAAAATTTAGCTTTGTTGAAATATTTTTGTTGAACTAAATCATAAAAACGTTGCACGCCTTGAGGGGCCGCTTTTTTTTCAACGGCCAAAGTGAAATCGCCTTTATTTGTTTTAAAAAGAACATTGAATTTTTCAGGGGCCGTAGCGGCCCAAGAAGTATTAATAATAAAAAGAAGAATTAAAAGATATTTCATAGTTTTTCCTTTGCTTGTTTTTTATTGCCTCTGATCTTAATAAAGTTCAAAAGGCCCGTCAAAGAAACTATTGCTTTTTGCGCGACTTTAGCGCTAGAGTCCTTTTTTATTTTTGGCGTGAGGTCATTTTAAAATGTCAGTCGAAAGACAAGTTTATTTAGAGGATGCGATTGATTGGTTAAAAAAGCAGAAGAATTTGTCTGCTTGTTCTTTCGTGGCATCGCTACCTGATATTTCAGAATTTCATGGGTATACATTGGAGCGCTACAGAGATTGGTTTCTTGACACAGCAAAGCTTGTTCTTTCTGTTTGCCCAGATGATGGGGTTACTCTTTTTTTTCAGTCAGATATTAAACTTGATGGAGTTTGGGTTGATAAAGGCTATCTTTGTCAAAAGGCCGCTGAGAGCTTAGGGCACGCAGAATTATTTCACAAAATTCTTTGTCGTTTTGCTCCTGGAACGCGAACTTTTGGGCGCCCTTCTTATTCACATCTTCTTGCTTTTTCAAAAAATATTAAGGCCGATACCAGTCGATCAACACCTGATGTTGTTCCTGATATCGGGGAAAAAGTTTGGGAGAGGGGAATGGGCCTAGAAGCCTGTTTGATCGCCGGAGAGTTTATTCAGACACAAACTGCGATGAGGACAGTTGTGAATCCTTTTTGTGGGCAAGGGAGTATGCTTGCGGTGGCCAACGCCTTAGGCATGAACGCTATTGGTATTGAACGTAGCCCAAAGAGAGTTGAGATTGCAAAAACATTACAGGTTGATCTTCAAGAAAAGAGATGGAATGTTTTTTAGCTTGGGCCAGACAAGCTGGCCCGAAGTTATTACTGAACTTTTTTTGCTGGAGCTTTCTTTTTAGCTTTGGCCTTAACTTTTGCAGGAGCTTTTTTTGCTTTTTCTTCTTTTGAAATTGCTTTTTCTGTTTTGAGGTAGCTTTTCACTTCTTTTTTGATTCGTGTGACGAGAGAATTAAGTTCTTTTTCGCCATCAATGTAATTAATGAGAAAACCAAGATGTCCAAAAATAAGCTTGATCACAGATTCTTCATCATGCTTTTTTTTCGTCGTAAGGTTATCAATAAGTTTGTCGAGAGAGCTAAGAGTTTCTTGTACAAAATCAACTGGCTTTTTCATTTGCTTATCCTTGTGAAAAATTTCAGGCACTATAGCTGAAAAAAATTGTTATAACCATCTCTTCTTTTTAAACCAGAAATAAATAACAAAGACAATTATAATCATAAAAAGCCAAACAGAATAATACCCAAAAGGATGTTTGAGTTCAGGCATATTCTCGAAATTCATTCCATAAATGCCGACAACAAAAGTCAGTGGCATAAAAAAGACAGAAAAAATGGTGAGAACCTTCATGACATCGTTTGTGCTTTGTGAGGCAAGAGAGATTTGAATATTTAAAAGGTTGGTTAGATCATCTGTAAGGGTTTCAGTGAGAAATAATAAACTGTCAATTTGCTCTTTTAAATCTTGATAAAGAGGTAAGTGTGTTTCATGAAAAGGAATAAATTTTTGAACGGTATTTTGGGTATGCCACAACATGCGTTTTATCGTCATCAGTCGGGATTTTGTTCTAAAGACTTCTTCCCATTTAAGAGTTGAACGATCATGTAAGATGGCCGTTTCAAAATTCTGGCAAAGAATTTCCATTTCCTCAAGAGGAGTTTGGTAAGTTTCAACGGCCCCTTGAAGAAGTTCAAGCATCAGTTTTTGAAGATATATTTCATCATCATTTTTTTTCTGATATTCCGAGGCAATATCTCGTAAGAATTTTAAGTCGAGACGATGAAATGAAATGAGAAAACGATTTCCTAAAAAAAGGGCGACCTTTTTTGTCATCCCTTGGACGGTATCTTCTTCTGGAGAAGATTGTTCATCATAGGCCCGAAGGAGCATGAAAGTGATCCCTTTATTGAGTTCATGCTTCGGGAGATGTCCAGGGGCAAGGCAATCGTAAACTAATTCAGGATGAAGATTAAATTTTTGGGAAAGCTCATCCATTTCTTCTTGCGAAGGATTTTTTAAATTAAGCCACAAAGGACTAGCGTTTTCACCTTGAGTGAGTAATGTTTCAATCATTGCTTGATTGTCTCATAAGTTGTTAAAATTGTCTCATACAGGATAAAATGAGCAGTCTATAATCGACTAAAAAAGGCGGAAAAAATGAAGTACCTTCATACAATGTTACGAGTGACTGATTTAGAAAAATCTATTCACTTTTACGAATCGGCTTTAGGGTTTAAAATCGTCAAGAGAAACGATTATTCTGAGGGCGAATTTACACTTGTATTTCTTCGTTCACCAGATGATGAAGAGGATGGGCCTTGCTTAGAGCTGACTTATAATTGGGGTAAAAAAAAATATGTGAGAGGGGATGCTTTTGGCCATACGGCCTTTTTAGTCAGTTCAATTTCTGACGTACAAAAAAAATTAAAAGACAATGGCTATGATTTAAGTTGGGGACCAGGGGCGGCACCCAATGGAAAAACCTTGATTGCCTTCATAGATGATCCCGATGGGTACGAAATTGAGTTAATTGAACGACATTAGTTTTTTTGAGAGGAGTTTTTAAGTGAATGAAAAAAGTTTTTTTAAAATTTTTCTAGGTGATTTTTTTGGAGGCCTAGGAGGAGTTCTTGTTGCTTTACCTGCGGCCATTGCTTTTGGACTTATCATCTATGCTCCGCTTGGAGAAGGCCTCGCTAGTCGTGGCGCTATTGCAGGTATTGTAGGAACAATTGTTCTAAGTATTCTTGCCGCTGTCTTTGGTGGCACGAAACGTCTCATCACGGCTCCTTGTGCTCCTGCTGCTGCTGTGATGGCCGTCTTAGCGAAAGAGTTAGTCACCAAAGGAATGCCTATTGAAGGTATTCCAGGTTTTCTTTTATTAGTTGCTCTTTTTGCCGGAATTTTTCAAATTCTAATTGGCCTTATTGGGGCCGGCCGTTTTATTAAATATATTCCTTATCCTGTTGTTGCAGGTTATTTAAGTGGTGTGGGCGTTCTTATTTTCTTGGGGCAACTTCCAAAACTTTTGGGACTCCCTAAAGATCTTCCCCTTTACAAAGGTCTCATTGATTTTTCAACTTGGCATTGGGAAGGAATACTTGTTGGTGGCGTCACTATGGTTGCTATGGTTTTTGCAACAAGATTAACCAAAAAAATCCCGGCCACCATTATCGCTCTTACAATGGGAGTGATGACATATTTTATCATTGCCCAATTTTTACCTGAACTTAAAATTCTCGAAGGAAATTCTTTTATTATTGGCCCCATTGGGGGAGGGGAGTTTAATTATCTTGAAATGCTTAAAGGGCAATGGAGTGCCATGAGTTTATTAGGGTGGGGAATATTGCCGCAGCTTTTTGTCCCGGCAGCGACTTTGGCCATACTTCTTTCTATGGATACACTTAAAACCTGTGTTGTTCTTGATGCTCTCACTCGTAATCGTCATGATTCCAACAAAGAAATTATGGGCCAGGGTCTAGGAAATGTCGGATCAGCACTCTGTGCAGGAATGCCAGGAGCTGGAACGATGGGTGCCACACTTGTCAGTTATAGTAGCGGATCAGAGTCACGTTTTGTCGGAATTTTTCTAGGAGTTTTTGCACTTCTTGTTTTTTTGTTTTTAAGTCCTTTGATTGCGTGGATTCCTGTGTCGGCCTTAGCGGGAATTTTATTGGTTGTTGCATTTAGAATGATTGATCAAAAAACGTTTAAACTTTTAAAAAGCCGGCAAACTATTTTAGATTTTTTTGTGATTTTAGCAGTAGTTATTGCGGCCATATCACTGAGTCTTATTTCGGCGGCCGGAGTTGGTATTGCGATGGCCATTTTATTATTTCTTCGCGATCACATCAAACGTTCAGTCGTGAGAAGAAAAATGTTGGGGGATAATACTTTTTCAAAGAAAAAAAGAATCAACGCTGAAATGCAAATTTTGGAAGAAAAAGGAAAGGGAATAGTTATTTTGGAGCTGCAAGGCCAACTGTTTTTTGGAACCACTGATCAACTTTTTTCTGAAGTTTCCCCTTATCTTGGAAAATGCCGCTTTCTTGTTTTAGAAATGAGGCGAGTTCAATCTCTTGATTATACCGCGGCCAATCTTTTGCTTCAAATTGAAAACCAACTGGAAGAATGTGGAGGGCAACTTGTTTTTTCAACAGTACCTGAATCAATTGTAAGTGGTTTAAGTATTCGTGGCTATTTAAAAGAATTAGGTTTTTTTAGTGACGAAGGACAGGCGAAATTTTTTCCAGAACTTGATTCCGCTTTAGAGTGGGTAGAAGAGGAAATTTTAAAAAAAGAACTGCCTGAACGATTTACTTTAGTGAATGATCTTTCTCTTGATGAGATTGAATTTTTTGCAGGAGTAACGACTTTGCACTTAGAAAAAATATTAAGTTTTATGAAAGAAAAAAATTTCAAGGCCGGGGATCACATTTTTAAGCAAGGTGATCTTGGCGATGAAATTTTCTTTATTAGAAAAGGTGAAGTGAAAATTGTTCTTCCCTTATCAAAGGGTTCTATTCATCATTTGGCGACTTTTGCTAGTGGTGATTTTTTTGGTGACATGTCTTTTTTAGATAAAAAGAAACGATCGGCCAATGCTTTTGCTACTGCTGATACGTCGCTTTATTGCTTGTCTCGAAAAGACTTTGAAGAACTTGTAAGAAAAAATCCAGAAGTGGGAACTGTCATGTATGAAAGGCTTGCTTATATGCTTGCTCTTCGTTTACGCCATACAAATCGTGAAGTAACAGCATTACAAGATGCTTAATAATTTTAGTGCCAGGAGATAATTAATGAAAGTTATCGCTTTTAACGGAAGTCCAAGACTTGATGGGAATACAACTATACTTTTAAAAAAAGTTTTAAGTGAACTTGAAAATGCAGGAATTGAAACGGAAATTATCCAACTTGGGGGAAGTAAACTTCAAGGATGCACGGCTTGTGGGAGTTGTCGAAAATCTGAAATAGGTCGTTGTATCATAACTGATGATATATTAAATGAATGTATTGAAAAAATTAAAAGTGCAGATGGCGTTTTGTTAGGTTCACCTGTTTATTTTTCAGACGTCACAACAGAAATGAAGGCCTTTATTGATCGCGTGGGTTACGTGAGCCGTTCCTATCCTGATCTTTTAAAATATAAAGTAGGCGCAGGGATTGTGGCCGTAAGACGAGCAGGCGCCATGCATACTTTTGATACTCTCAATCATTTTTTTCTCATCAACCAAATGCTTGTGGCGGGATCGACGTATTGGAATATTGGAATTGGTAGAGATAAAGGTGATGTAGAAAAAGATGAAGAAGGAATAAAAACGATGGTTACACTTGGGCAAAATATGGCCTATGTTTTAAAAAAATTAAAGAATTAAAAAATTAATAACAAAATCAATCCTGACTAAATAATGTATCTTAAGTGCTGCCTCATTTATTGGGCGTTCTTTGCAAAAGCATTATTAAAGCAAGTGTTTGAAAATTTTTAAAATCAATTCTATTTTAGAATTTCTAGTCAATATCCGATAATATTGAGGCAAGAGGCTTTCTTAATTAAGGAGAAAACATGAAATTTCAAATAAAGTGGATCATTTTTATTTTCATTGGTTTTCTATCACTTCCGGTTTTTGCAGGGACAGCAAGCGTGACAGCTGCGAATAACCCTATAGTAGGAATGATTGCTGGCATAAAAAAAATCCCTGATTCACACGATTATCGAATTTCAGGATGGGCCTGCGCTAAGGGAATAAGTGACTCGATAAAAATACATATTTATGCTGGAGGAAATGCCAAAAACGGTACAATTGTGGGGGGGTTTTTAGCAAATAATCAAAGTGAAACTGCCGTTGCTCAAAAGTGTCAATCAACAGGTGTTGCACATCGATTTAATGTTAAACTTAGTGAAGAGCTTATTGATAAATTTGCGGGCCAGAGTATTTACATTCACGGGATCATGCCAACAGGTGTAAATGGCACGAATGACTTGCTTAAAAATTCTGGTACTTTTAAATTTCCTTCACGTTTTAAAATTCTTTGGCATCTAGGCCCTATGATGGAAGATGTCGCTGATGCCAGATCTAGAAATGATTTACGACAATTAGACAAATTAAACTCACTTACAAGTGGCTATTATTTTCTTTTGATGTCAGCTGGTTTTTATAGTTACTGGCAAGGACGTCCTTTAAAATGTACGATTGGAATGAATACCAAACAATGGGGCGATGTCTATTCAATAACAACCTTGGGAACAAATTTCACTTTAAATAAAAAATGCCAATCGACGAGTGACATTGAGTGCTTACGTTGGAATCAATCGACGATTAATACTATTTGCGATACTGAGTACAATAATTATTTAAATGCTTTATTAGGAACGGGGGAAACTGTTAAATCTAAACAGCAACAACTCCAAGCTGATGCGGCGACAAGAGTTATCTCAAATTTAAAAATGAGAAATAGAGGACATAAAAAACTCATTAACGAACTGCTATTTTCAACTTCTGCATTTTCTTATGACACCATCACAGGGAGTTTATCTGTTAAAAATAACAACTTAGATTTTTCTAATCAGACTCTAGCAAATAATGGACTTCATTCAGATCTTCTAATGGTCTATCATGAACCAACAAAACAAATCCCAAACGGCACTGAATTGAATACTATTAGAGATCTTCAAAGAGATGAAAGTGGAAAATGTCTTGTTGACGGATGTCAGTATGCTGGACTTAATAATAATATACTCGGTTTAATTAAAAATGCTTTTAGTGCTTATCAAAACGGCCCTTCAAATACGACTCAGTTTAAAATCCCTCTTTTAAGTACTGATGTTAGAGTTTGGGGCACAACTCAAGAAAATAATTTTAAAAATGGTTATGATAATTTGTCTGCTATAACTTTTGAGGGTGGCCCCCTTGCCATGGAACAAGGGAGATCGTTAAAAACATTTGCTACTGGAACAGCTTATCTTTTAAAAAATACGAATCAAGATGTTTATTATCTAATGCCTAATTCAAAATCGTATGAAGAAATCAATGGCCCGCTTGTTGACGGCGCCACTCCAATGATTAACGATTACAAAAAATATATTTTGATGCTTAATTCGTATTTAAATGCTGAATTAGGACTTAGTCCCGAAGGAAAAAGTGTTTGCAATCCCCGTCTTAAATTTATTCCTGCAGGATACGGTGGGAAAATTATGGCAAAAACATTACCCATTTCGACGATCACAACATCAGGGCAAGTTATTTTGGCCAACACTGTAGGTGGAATGATTTCTGCTCTTGATGCAATTCGTACTCAACTTTGTAATGAATAATTTCGACATTGATTGTAATTATTTTAGGATTTCATTTTTTTTTAATTGGAACTATATTGGTCAAGAAAGAGAACAGCGTAAAATGTAATAAGATTTAATATTTACTTTGTATTCGTCCTTTATATAGAGGCCTACGATAATTTAAACGGAGGTCTTTATGAAAAAAAATATTTTTGTATTGAGTTTTTTTCTTTCGCTTGGGCAATTCGTTTTTGCATCTGAGGTTCCAAGCTTTTGTTCCCCGAATAATTTTTATAAATTAGAAGTGAGCTCGCCACTGAATTCTAGTGACAATAAAGGACTAAAGCGCATGCATGCGTTTAAGCTAGGGCAAACCACATTAGTCGGTGTAGCGGTCGGTGATTCGAAAACACCAAGCACTCAAAAACTCGCGTTGGCATTAGGGACATCAAACATTGATCAAAATAAGTATTGCACTTGGTATTTTGCGACTGGTAATGAAACAGCACTTTCTAATTTTATTTCTCATCCCATTCAAACTCCTTTTAGTATTTCCGTAAAAAAATCAGCACAAATTTTTATGAATGCAATTGGAACTTCATTTTTTAAAGATGGTAATTTGAGTTTTATGAACTGCGCTCAAGATCAACATTATATCGCGATGGGGTGTACGGAACAAAAACATCGAGGCCCAACTGTTTTTGGGATGCTGCTTTCTTTTGCAGGCTGTGCTCCCACAGATGCAGCAACGATTGTGAATACTGTATGGGGATTGAATGGTTTAAATCCTGATGTTCGAAACGAGGCCATTAAAGCTGCCTACGAATATGGAAATCAAAATCCTAATGAAAGAACTCGATTTGCTGATTTGTTAAAATAAAAAGTTTTTTTTATAAACAACCTCACACACAATGTTGGGTGTGAGGTATGCTTATTTCAGTTGTTTTTCAAGACAAGGATTGCCTTTATAGTATGCTTCAGCTTGGTGACCAAAGGTGAGCACTGAACCACTAAAAAACATTTCAAGTGGAACAAGGTGCGTTCCATGAAGGTGACTGAGTTCTAAGTAAGTTCTATCTAAACCAATTTTGAGAGGATTTTTTTTATCAAATCTGTAAAAATCAAGAACTCCAGATGTTTTGCTGCCCGTAGAGGAGTCAAATTCCCATGCAGCTGTAGTTAGGGTTTGGAAAGGGGCGTATCCAGTATAAATAAGTTTTTCTTCTGTTTCCAGTGATTGCACTTTTAGAACTCCTTCTGGGAATTCAAATGTCGTGATTTCGCCACAGATGATCTTGTAAAATTCTTGTCCTGAACCTGTGATAATTAGTCGTGGAATATTTTAAGTGTTCTTAAGGTAGATCCTGACTTCGATTCGCAGTCGTTAGCGAGTGCGATTTGATTTAGTCCAAAACTTAGTCCAATAATGAGATGACGGATGATGAGTGTCATAGGGGCCCCTTTTTTATTTTTGGATAGCTGTAAGTTTTGACTGCATTTTTTGTGCCTGCTTTTTTCCAGTCGATAGGAATGTTTTTTTAGTGTATTAAACACGAAGCATGTGCAAATCATTTTACATATGACTAAATAATTGACAGAAATTTTACTAATCATAATCGTTAAGTATAATGGTAGAAAAATTAGTTACGGTTAGATAAAGGAATTTCTATGTACAACCCCGACACAAACTTATTAAGCGATTTTCCGAAAATACAATGTCCTTTTATTCGTCAAACATTCAGCGTCGACAAGGAAGATTGGAAAAAAAGAGGCAAGGCCCTGCAGTTAAAAGGTCCTGAAGCTTACCTTGTTGTGAATAAAATTAATCCAGGATTTGAGTGGGTTTTTGATGATCCAAATACATTTGCCGTTGAGAAACTTGATGGGAGTAATATAAAAATTTTCATGAAAGAAGGAAGGCTTATTGCTCTTCAGAATAGATTAAATGTCATTGATCCACTTCAGCTTGTGAAGGGAAAAATATTTCTTTTGGAGGGTATTATTAGTTCGGCAGTAAAAGGAATGATTCTACCTGATGGAGAGTTTGCAGGGGAACTCATTGGCCCTAAACTTCAAGGGAATCCTTATAAATTAACTCAACATGAATGGTACCCCTTTGAAAAGGCCATGACAGATCTTACTTATCGCTCATTTAATGAGCATGAAAGAAATTTTGAGAATTTTTCGAATTGGTTTAAAGATCATCTGCATTCAAGATTTTTTACAAAACGAGCTTCTAAATTGGGAATAGATGAAAAGGTCTTCGCAGAAGGCGTTGTTTTTTATAATAGGCAACGTCAGGCGCAAGGATTAAGTTACATGGCAAAACTTCGTCGTAATATGTTTCCTTGGTACTATAATGATCAAGTAAAAATTCTTGATTATGTGACTGAAGGAAAAATAGTTGACGATACTAATCAGAATGATTTGGATTAAGGAAGTTAATTTTGGCCTAATTTTTTGCAGGAATGTGGTTCTTTCTTGCTTCATTTTCTTCTTGTCATAAAATAGCCTCTATATGTCAAGAAGTCTCGTTTGCCTTTTTTTTGTTTGTTTATTAAGTTGCATAAATGTATTTGCCTCGGGGCAAATTTATGTAAAAGCAGATAGCTTTGAAATAAATTTAGATGAAGGCGCTGAGTTTTGGTCTGAAAATAATTTAGTCAAAAATATAAACGCAGATGATTTTTTAATAAGTCCGCCACCGAGTCAGAAAAAAGAGGAACTTTCTTACGCTGATCATACAATTTGGACAAAGGTTTCATTAGTAACTGATCCCCTCTTATCCGCAGAAGATTGGTTACTTGTGATGACCCCACGAGACCACCATTTTTCTGTCACCCTTTTTGATGAACAAAATATTGCTGTTAATAATTATTTAAAATCAAAAGAAGATGCCAAAGCACAAATTTCTTTGAAGTTAAAAAAAGGGGCGCGCTACACTCTTATTATAAAATCCATAAATAGTAATTTCTTAAATTTTAAATTAATTCAAGCTGCTTTTTACGAAGGGCAATTGCAAAAAAAAGATTTATATTATGGATTTTTTTTTGGGGCACTTGCTGTTTTACTTCTCTATAGTTTTTTTATTTTTTACGTAATCAAAGAATTTAGTTATTTGTTTTATTCGTTTTATCTTTTGGGTTGTATTTTAGTCATTGAGATTCTTGGAGGCCAACTTGCCCTCAATGAGTATTTAACAAGTATCGCTCTTTTGGCTTCTGTTTTTTTTATTTTATTCAGTCATCAAATGCTCAAGCTCGATCAGTATTATTTTTTTTTAAGAAAAAATTTTTTTCTAGTCATTGGTATCGGTGTTGTTCTTGCCGTCTTCGCTGCTTTTTCAGATTTTGTACCTTTTAGTGCACTCATTGAAATTGCTGGAGATCTTTATATGGTCGGCAGTCTCACAACGATGCTTGTATTTGCTTTTATATTGGCATCTAAAGGTGTTAAGAGTGCAAAGATTTATATGGCCGCTTGGACACCGCTTTTTTTCGTCTTGGTCTTATATTTACTTCGGTGTCATTTTTTCAAAAGCTTGCCAGCTTATGTCGATGTTGTTGGTTTTTATATTTCAATTTTAATTCAGACTTTGATTTTTACGGCAGCATTTACTTTTAAAATGAGAGAACTTCAAATTGATCACGCTCTCCAATTAGAAAAGGCCAAGGACATAGATCGTTTGAGGAGTTTGATCCGAATTATTTGTCACGATATTGTCAATCCTCTGACTATTATTATTGCTCATGCAAATATCAAAAAAGAAATGGGTGATTCTGTTTGGAGCGCCGTGACGCGTGCAAGTGAAAAAATTTATGATCTTGTCACACGAGTAAAAACATTGCAGGCCATTGAAAGTGGCAAACAAGTTTTGACATTTTCAACTGTGACAGTTGGAAGTATTGTTCATGAGCTTCATGAAACATTTTATGCAAGATTCAAAGAAAAAGAAATTGATTTTTTGCTTGAAGTACATTCGATAGTGATGGCAAAAAAGATTGTTGTAGATTCTGTTTTGTTTGAAAACTCGGTGATGAATAATCTTTTTTCAAATGCGATTAAATTTTCTTATCCTCACTCCCTCATTAAACTTGTTGTATATGAAGAAGGGGAGCGCATTTGCTTTGAACTAAGTGATCAAGGAATAGGTATACCGCAAAAGGTTCTTAAAAATATTTTTTCACCATTTGAAAAAACGTCCCGTCCCGGAACTAAAGGCGAAAAGGGCACGGGGTTTGGGATGCCACTTGTCAAAACAATAATTGAAGGCATGGGAGGAGAAATTGTGATATGTTCTTCAACGGTTGAAGAAAATCCAGAACTAACTCATGGTTCAACTCAAGTTAAAGTTTTTGTGAAAAAGGTGTAAGATCGTGTTTATTTTTTTGATGGTAGTTTTTGCCTTAACTCTTGTATGTATTGACACCTCAAATCCTCTTTTACGCTTAGGTTTTTTTATTATTATTCCTGTTTTTTATTTTTTTAAAAATAAAATTGATGAAAGCTTGAATCTTTTAAGCTCTTCAAAAAAAGCATGGAAATTAGTTAAGGTTGTTGTTGTTATTTTACTCGTCGCGAGAGTGGCCCATTGCTCCTATCGTCTTTTAAAACCGAACCCTAATATGGAAGATATCGCTCATGTTCATTTGAGGGCCTTTGATGCCCTTTTTCTTGATCACAAAAATCCTTATAGTGAGCCTTTAGATCATTATCCCGTGGGATCAAAAGATTATGCAGGATTTAAATATCCTCCGCTTGGCCTTTTTTTCTATGCTCCTTTTATTGCTCTTTTGGCCGCAAAAGGAATTTATCTTGCTAATGCCCTTCTGTATTTTTTGGCGGCTTTTTTAATTGGAAGAGAACTTTTGAAGTATTCGCGCTTTCACAGTGCCTTAGGACTTATTTTCTTTTTTTGTTCTGATTTTTATTTTCGTCTTGCCATGAATAGAGGGACAAATGATTTTCTTCCTTCTTTGCTGATGCTTTTAGGAGTCATGTCCCTTAGAAATTCCAAGGAGGGGGCGGCGGGGATTTATTGGGGATTATCTTTGCTCGTGAAGCCATTTCCAGTAGGGCTCATCCTTTTTTTAAGTTTTTTTCAAAAAAAATTTAAGGCCATCGCCATTTCTGTTGTTTTTGCCATGATAGGATTTTTGCCCTTTCTTTTTTGGGATAAAGTTGCCTTTACTGAAAATGTCATTATCTTTAATCTTTTAAGGCCAGTGAGAGAGAGTTCTATTTTGGTTCATTTTTCACCTCTATGGCAGACATTGACTCCTTTTTTGGGACTTCTTATTCTCGCTGGTTTAAGTTTTATGAGTTATCGATTTTCGATTTTCAATCTTAAAAGGAGCTGGTTTTTCATCACAATAGGAACACTCCTTTTTCTTTTGACATCAAAAATGACGCCCTATCACTATTTTGTATGGTTGTTGCCTTTTCTGATCTTCTATTATCTTGTGCCCTTAGACAAAAAAACATCATTGTAGATTATATCCTGAATGCCTTTCTCATTTTGTTGGCGAGTACGAAAAATTGCTGATAAATTAGAGGTAACGCTTTAAGGAAGGGACTTGTGTTTAAAAAAAATATTATCAAAATTAATAATTCTCTTTTTAAAATATTTCGTCGTAGGCCTTTGTCCGCAAAAAACATACTTGTCCTTTTTCCTCACTGCTTGCAATCAAGTTCTTGTAGTCAAAATATTACGAAAAATTTAGATAATTGTTTGCGCTGTGGAAAATGCAAGGTTAACGAACTTCTTAATGTTCGGGATGAATTTCAAGTTGAATGTGTTGTCGCAGCTGGTGGACGTCAGGCAGTGGCGACAGCACGTGAGTCTTGGGTGCAGGCGATCATTGCTGTTGCTTGTGAGAAAGAACTTTTTGAAGGAATTGTGGCCACTGTTCCCAAAAGAGTTTTTGCTATTCATAATTCTCAACCCTTTGGTTTTTGTAAAAACACCGATGTGGATATGCTTCAAATTCGTGATGCTATTTTAAAACTCGTTTAATAATAATAAAAAGGTTCATCAAAATGATTAAGGATACGCTTACAAAGATAGAAGATCTTTTAAAAAAATCTACAGCGCCTGATGAGATACAAAAAACTGAACTTCAAAATCTTTTCGCTAAACTAAAAAGTGAAGTTTTAGAGCTTTCAAAAGAGCATAGTGAACATAAAGATTTTTCGACTCTCGAAACTCTTAGTTCTTCCCTTGAAGAATTCGAAGTGTCTCATCCTAAATTCGTTGCGGCCTTAAATAGTATCAGTACTACTCTTTCTAATATGGGAATTTAATTTTGTCTCTCCATTCTCTCGGTGAACTTGAAACAAAATATTTTTATGAGCTAACTCCAGAGGTGATTGATCGGGCCCTTCTTGTAAAAGGGTTTCGTCCTTCGGGACGAGTGTTTGCTCTTAACAGTCTTGAAAATCGTGTTTACGAAGTTGAGGTTTTTAAAAACGATCTTTTGGTTTCGCCGTTTTCTTCAGAAAGTGTTGTTGTTAAATTTTATAGGCCTGGACGATGGGCAAAAACTTCGATTGAAGAAGAACATTTCTTTCTTCATGAACTGCGTGATTTAGAAATTCCCGTAATTTCTCCTCTCAAAATCGAAGGACAAAGTCTTTTTGAATGTCCGACGACTGGTTTTTATTATGCTATTTTTCCTAAAATTCGTGGCCGTTTAAAAGATGAACTAACGAATGTTGAGATTGAACAAATTGGACGTTTACTGGGGCGTATTCATAATGCCGGGGCTTCAAATTCATTTGTGAGTCGTCCGATTTTTAATCCGCAAAATTATATTGAGGCCCATTTTGAAACATTGGCCCATGCAGATTTTCTTCCTCAAACAACAGTTGAGCATTATCTTATGGTGGCCAAGCAATTAAGTACGATGATCATTCCATCCTTCCAGCACCTTTCAATGCAAAGGATTCATGGAGATCTTCATCGTGGAAATATTTTATGGACGATGGATGGGCCTTGGGTCCTTGATTTTGATGACACAGTCACTGGCCCCAAAGAGCAAGATTTATGGCTTCTTCTTCCAGGGCGTGATGAGCATTCAATAGTTGAACAAGAATTATTTTGGAAGGCCTATCATTTGATGGCCAGAGAAGAAGTGATGCTTTCTAGGTTTACGATTGAAGCCTTGCGCTCAATACGCATGATTCATTTTAATGGTTGGATTGCAAAACGTTTTAAGGACCCGACCTTTCAAAAAACGTATTCAGCTTTTGATACTCAAAATTACTGGGAAGGACAGCTTCTCGATTTAAAAGAGCAGTTAGGGCAGCTTCAAGATGTTGTGTATGAATACTAAGGGCCTAATGGCCCGAGTAATCTACCATCGAAAAAAACCGCGGACAAATTTCTTTGATTTTTTTACTTCCCCCTAAATCGGGCATATCAACGATACAGGCCACTGAAACAATCGTGGCATTTAGTTTTTTGATAAGGGAGGAGGCCGCGACTAAAGTTCCCCCTGTGGCCACAAGATCGTCAACAAGAAGAACTTTTGAGCTTGAGTCGAGATCATCTTGCATTTCAATTTCCGCGGCACCATATTCTAAATCATATTTTGTTGAAACCTTGGCCGCGGGAAGTTTTCCCTTTTTGCGCACAAGAACAAGTGGAGCATGGACTTGAAGCGCTAAAGCTGCCCCAAGTATAAAACCTCTAGCATCCATAGCGCAAATCGTATTGGCGCCACTTTGGACGTACTCACGTTTGAGTTCATCGATCGAGTATTGAAAGGCCGCTGGATTTTTAAAGATCGTTGTGACGTCATGAAAAAGAATGCCTTTAATTGGAAAATCGGGAATATCACGAATGATTTTTTTTAAATCCATAAAACTGCTCCTTTTACTTTTGTGAATACTTTTTTTATGCCAAAATATATTGTAAGTCACTTTTAAATGAAAGTTTTTTGATGAAAAATGCCCTTGGCCGTCTTGTCTATTCAACTGATCCTGATGTGAACAAATTATGTTCAAAATGCAAAGAACTTCTTTGCGAATGCACGTGTTTAAAAGAGGAAAGTACGCAAGATTTTAAAGGACCGATTGCCCTTCGGTTAGAAAAACAAGGACGAGGTGGAAAAATGGTGACGGTGATTGATCGTTTTCCTAAAAATGAAAACTATCTTAAAGATTTAACGGCGAGTCTTAAAAAAAAATGTGGATCAGGGGGAACATACTCGTTAGCAGGGAAAACTGGTTCTATTGAAATCCAAGGAGACAAGCGTGAGTTTCTACGTTCACTACTTGAAAAAATGGGGCTTGCTGTAAGGGGATAAAATGTTAAAAATAATTACACCTAAAATTGTTTTTTGCTTTTTTGCAGTTTTCCTTGTTTTACCTTTAAATTTAAAGGCAACAGAATTTTTTAAATGTAATAACGAAAATTCATACTTTGAAAGTATTATAACACTTCAAAAAAAATTTAAGACCGAAGAATCCTTAGGATCAACTTGGTTTTCTCCTCCTACTGGAACTGAAGTTGCTGTGGCCATTGTTGTTCACGGATTGAATAATTCTCCTCTGGCAATGAATGAAATTGCTGAATTTCTTCAAAAACACGCAATTAAAACTTTGCGGGTGACTCTGCCTGGTCATGGAGGAAATTTAGAGGCCATGAAAAAGGCCACACGTGAAGATTGGCTTGAAACTTTATTTGTCAATTATTGTGTTGCGAAGAAAGAAGCGAGCTTAAAAAATCTCCCTCTTTATTTTGTAGGCTATTCTTTGGGCGCTCTTGTTGGTTTAGATCTTGTGAACTCTTCTCTGTATTTAAATGTTAATTTTTCTGCTTCTGTTCTTTTTGCACCAGCAATTGCGCCAAAACCTATGGCGAGTTTATTTTGGTTATTGTCGCCATTTCCAAATCTCGTTATACCGAGTTTTAATGTTGAAGAGTTTCGTGCGAATCGTGGTACGGCCGTTCGTGCTTACAACGAACTTTTTCGTTCTCTTGAGGTGACATTAAAAAGCGGTTTGAAAAATTCAGTTGAACCGACAACCATTTTTATTTCTAAAGATGATGAAATGGTAAGCTTTGATGAACTTAAGAAAATGGTCGAAGATAATCCTTCTTTAAATTGGAAAATTGTTGAGATTAATACACGAGACAAGCAAAATACAAAATTTGCGAATCATTTGATCATTACGAATCAGGCGATGAGTAAGGAGAGTTGGGATGAGCTTACTCAACTTATGCTTAAGAAGTTTGGGCCGTAAATTGTTGTTTTTTTGATAGTGCCCATTTTGCTTGGCAGTGTTGATGTCATTTTGATCTCATTATAATAATTGAATATCTGATTTTATTGATAACGTAAAAAAGGATTATCTAGAAACTAAAAGTGACCGATACTAGTAAGTAGGTTGTTGATATTGAGATGACGGCCTTAATTGTTAAAAGAAAATTTCACTCTGCTATAATTGCATAAAGGAAAGTGACTGTATTTTATAATTGGAGTTAATATGGGTGGAAATAATAAAAAAATCGTCATCTTCTTTATAGGTACTTTTCTTTGGACAATAACGTTATTAAATTTTGCAAATGCTGCGAATCTAGGATCTTTTAGCATACCTAAAAATCAACCTTTTAAAAAAAATCTCTTGTATCCTGAAATCAAAAGTTTTGCTTTTCCTGAAAGTTTAGAAGCAATTAATGACCATCATTCAACCTTATCTGATAGTGATACAAATATTTTAAAAGATGAGAGCAGCATTTTGTCATCTCAGAATATAAATGAAAAATTAAGGTATGGGAAAAAAGTAAAAGATGATCGAACGTTTGCACTTAAAAATAAAATCGGTGCTTCTCTTCGGATGTATAACCTTCAGTGGGTAAGTTTTGAGTTAAATAATTTTCCTAAAGGAGCGTTAAATAGTTCCGACATAACTTGTAATAGTTCAAGTGTTAAAGTTCCTAAAGATGAAGTTCAAAAAAATTTATTAGGATTGAGGTACTATAGGTGTCTTGATAAATCGGCGCTAGAACGTTTTGATTCTAGCTTTTTACTTGATCAAAAAAACCATCTCCAGTCCGGTATTGTTTTTTATGGAACACCTAAAAATTATCGTGATCCTCTTTGTGAAGGATTTACTTTTAACGGAAATTTCTTGCAACAATTTTGTGTCCCCCTTGATTCAGAGATGGATCACTATAAAGATTTTTTAAAATATATAGCGTGGAGATATAATGGGAAAAATCATTTTGGGAAAATTAGTCATTATATTATTTGGAACGAAAATGCTTCACCCGATTGGTTTGATTTTACACCGAGAGTTTCAAAAACAGCGCGAGACGATGTTTCAATTGATTTAAGAATGACAAAATACGCTAATATGTTTAAAGATGCGTATGAAAGTATAAAGTCATCTAGTGAAAACTTCCTTTTGTATGTCGGCACCGATATGATTTGGGAAACACCTACGGGTAACAATAATCAAGGTCATTTTGGCTCAAAAAGATTATTAACTGAGTTTTGGAAAAAGGTGGGGACAACTATTCCGTGGGCCGTTGCTATCCATCCCTATTCACCTCCAACATCAAATGTGGGCCCCAACCTTTATAATTTTTCGGGCCTAGATTTAGTCTCTAATTTTCAAAAAAAGAAATTAAAAGAAAGTGGAATCACAGGGACAGAGGCAAAAAGTTATCCTCAGTTCTATTTATTTGCATCGGAACAAGGCTGGCCTCGCAACTTAACAACGAGTCTTGATGATCAGGCCCGCTACATCTGCGAGGCCCACAATATTGTTTCGCAACGAAATGACATCATTGCTGTAAGCAATAATTATTTTCATTCAACAGATAGTCAGGAGTCGAGATCTGCGATCAGTGGACAAAGTTCTTTTATGGGCCTTATTCCTTATGAGGCGAAGGTTGATCTTTCCGATGTTCAAAATTATGCAACAGGTGCTGCCTATCTTTCAACTCATCCTGAAAATTGGGGAAGATCAAATGGCCACTACTGTTGTACTCAACATCAGCTTGGTTGCTTAAAAACGCCCGGTGAGATTTTAGGTGTTATTGACTCTGTCTCATCGTCAGGAACAGTGAGCGGATGGGCCTGTCAAAAAAATATTCCGCAATCAATTGATATTCATTTGTATGCTGGAGGCCCAGCCGGGCAAGGTACATTTTTAGTTAAAGTTCGAGCGGATCAGGCTTCAAACATTAGTGTGATCAACGCTTGTGGTGTATTAGGTTCTTATAATTTTAAAGCAACTCTTAGATCAGAGCAATTGGCCCAATATAAAAATGAACCTTTATATATTCATGGAATTTCAACAAATAACGGACAAAATTTACTTCTTAGAAATTCTGGAAAATATTCTTTTCTTGGGGAAAATGCCCCTTGCTTAATTAACGGGAAAAACATTGATAGTGGTTCGTCTCTTACCTTTTTTGAAAAGTCAGTTGCTCCGTATGGAACAACTTGTAAAAGTGAAGTTCGAAGTTGTTTTAATGGTGTTTTAAAAGGATCATACACTGAAGCATCGTGTACTGTTAATCAACATCCTCCAGGTGCTGTGAAGGGAGTGATTGATTCAGTGATTGTTGATCAAAATAATTCAAGGGCCATTGTGAATGGTTGGGTCTGCCAAGAATTTGTTCAGCAATCTATTCCCGTTCATATTTATGCTGGAGGAAAAACGGGAGTAGGGACAAAGGTCGCAGTTGGGATCGCTGATCTTTCATCTGAAGCAGCAGTACTAACGGCCTGTGGAGTAAGTGCAGGAGGGTACCGTTTTAGCGTTCTGATACCGCCGGATATGGCCACCCAATTCAAAGGAAAAGCTATTTATATTCATGGCATTTCCACCTCTAATCAAGCGAAAGATCATTTACTCATCAGTAATTCTGGGAAATTTAATATTCCTTAAAAGTGATAAAATAAAAAGGGGCCCGAAGGCCCCTCTGCTCTCATCTTTTTTAAGAAAATAGAAATCTATTTTACTTTTATTTTATCAACTTTTTTTGTCTGATTAAGAAGAAGATTTCCTTGGTTCACGGCTTGATCGTCACCAAGATTGATAGAAGTGTTAATTGTCACTTCATAATTTTTGCGTGGAGGGATGTCTAGTCCAAGTGTACGAAGATTGATCGTAATAACACTTTGACCATTTAATCCATCAGTGATTTGAAGATCGTCGCCACTTAATGTTTTATCTGCATTGACACTGTGGTGCCATATATCTGATTTAGCAAAAAGAACAAAGTTTACCTTAAACTGTGCGGTATTATAAATTTTGCCAACAACAAAAGTGAGTTGATCACGAGTTAAATTAACTTGATCAGCAGGACCTTTTACAGGCGAGAGAACTTTATCTTTAGGGAGTAAAGTTACATTGAAAGAAGCGTTTGTTGTACGAGTGTCGTTACTTTGATCTACTGTTGAATTTGTTTTTTTGACAAAGACGAGTACGTCAGTTGCGCCAGTTTTAATTGAGACATCATTGTCATTTGAGAAAATAACGCTCAAATCAGTTTTTACAATGTTCATTTCATTTGTGAATGTTAAATCAACTTTAGCATCATGACGAATGGTGACGTTGTATGGAACAGAGATAGTTTTTTTACAAGCATAAGTTTCTGTCTTGTAAGTTGTCTCTGTGTGACAAACGTTTTCTAAGTAAGGAACTTGGGTACAGACGTTTTGTGCAGGAATTGTATCGCAACGATAGTCACCAGGAATTGTTCGGCAATAGTATTCGCCCTGAACTGTACGGCAATAATATTGTCCGGGAATTGTTCGGCAGTGATATTGACCGGGTACCATGTGACACTGTTGACGTCCAGGTTCTGTTCGACAAATTCTGCGACCATTTTCCATATGACAGACGACTCCTCCGCCTACAGTGTTGCAAACTTGGCGACCAGGACCGTAGCTGCAATCTTGTCGACTGGGGCCATAACCACATTCTTGGCGACTAGGTCCGTAGCTACAATCTTGACGTGAAGGAGTTGTGTAGCAATTTTGGCGAGCAGGTTCAATATGACATTCTTGGCGATAGCGCGTTTCGTTTACACAAACTTGATGCTCGCCATTAGGAACTTGGCGTGTGCAAGTGCTGTCGATAACTTCATCGCGACTACGAGTTTCTTGAGTGTCGTAACTTAAATCGACGTTGTCGGAAGACTGCCCGTTGAACGTTACAGTTTTTGAAGTTCCGGCCAGTAGTGGGGAACAAAATAAAGCAGCGAGGACGATCGAACAAAGAAAGATTTTTTTCATAATTTTTTCTCCATGAAAAAGTAAGAATGCTGAAGAATCTTTATCAAAGCCTTTTTGCTATTGCACGGACTAAAAAAAAAGACTGTTCTCTCTTGTGACCTAGCGATTTTTTTTACTTTTTTTTACATGATTTTCGAAGGCAAAATGTCACCGGTGCCAAGTTGACTCCGTTCATTTTTACACTGGTGTCAGAAAAAAAATTATTTTTTTGACATTCCTTTTTTTCTTTGACGAAAAGTTTTTTTCGCAATTAGATTGAATCAACGCTCATGCAATTTTACAAAAATGGAGACCTGTATGAAAAAGAAAATGTTAGCATCCGCCTTGGCACTTAGCTCTTTCACCGCTCTTGCTGGAAACACAATTGGTGTTTTTAATGCACAAGATGAAGTTCTTGCGACAAATAAATTTAAAGTTATCGTGAGGCAAATGTATCCGGCCGCGAAAACAGATCAAGAAGCTGTTGATATGCACGTATCGCGTTTGAAGTTGCCATCGCAGATTACACACAATCTTCCTGACATTATTGTTAACCCAAATATTTGGCGTTACATTTTATTAAATTCTCTTGAAGAACAACTAAAGCCATACGCTAATAGTGTTGGTGCCCCAGCAATAGATCTTACTGTTCTTAATACAAGCGCTGTGAATGCTTATTATAATTTTAGAGATCCAGATGGTACTGCCAATTTTAATATTCAAGTTACAAAAGGTCTCATCACACATCCTAGTTTAACAGCAGACGCTCTACGCTATGTTGTCTGTCATGAAGTAGGCCATGGCACGGGAGGATATCCTTTTTATACAGCACCAGAAAGTTGGAAGGCATATAAAGTCGCGGCCGAAGGGCAGTCTGATTTTTTTGCGGCCTCACGTTGTATGCACTATTTATTAAAGGATGATACAACTGGAAATAGTAATGCTGTTGCTGCTGCTTCTGATGAAGTGAAAAACGCTTGTCGAACATCACTTATTTCATTGCCACATCCAATTCCAATTCCTGGCCGTCCATTCCCACGTCCAGAAACGATAGCGTTAAATAATATTAATCCCATCTGTGTGAGAACTTTAACTGCTGCTGTTACTGTGTTTAATTCAATTTTGGGTTACCCCGTTTCTGCTGCATCTGAGGATGCTACAGTTGTCGCGACAACAAACACAGTAGGTTACCCTTCAGCAGCTTGCAGAGTACAAACAGCAAAATATGGATCAAAGTGTGCTGCAAATCCAAATGACTTTTTCTCACGTCCAGGTACGAGCGCCTACGATACTGCTGCCGTTAACGAAGGCACTATTTTTGACAATGAAACATGCTGGGAACGTTCAGGTGTGATTTCACTTGTAAAAGCAACTCGTCCAAAGTGTTGGTTTAAACAAGCCGTAGCTAGATAAAATATCGTTTTCGTCCTTCCTTTGTTCGTCTCGGGGCCAAGAAATCTTGGCCCCATCCGTTGTGGTTCTGGCCATTTCTTTCAAAATAAATTACTGTCATTTTCCAAATAAAATTTTATCACAGACACTGCAATGTGGGAGCATCACATGGAAGCTATTTTAAAGAAGCCAAAAGCATTTTATCAAACAACAACGTTTTGGATTTTTTTCGCCATGATTATTGGCGTTTTGCTAGGAGGCCTTTTTCCAAGTGATCAGTATCCAACAATGTATGAGCTTTTTAAATTTCTAGCAAAAGCTTTTATTTCTCTTATTAAGGGACTTATTATTCCTCTTCTTGTTTCAACAATCATTGTGGGAGTGGCTCAAACAGGTGATGTTAAGGCCCTTGGGCGTATGGGAGCGAAGGCCCTAATTTATTTTGAAGTGGTTACCACATTAGCTCTTTTTATAGGTCTTTTTATTGCGAATTGGATTAAGCCTGGGGAAAATCTTCCGCTTGATCTTTCTCAGCAGTCAGGACTTGTGAAGGCCAATATTCAAAGTGGTTGGGAAATTGCTCAACATGTTTTTCCCTCAAACTTTTTTAAACATGCGGCGGATGGAGATATTCTTCCTGTCGTGATTTTTGCGACATTGTTTGGTATTGCGTTGACTCAACTTGGTGAGAGAGGGAAACCTGTTTTTAATTTTTTTGATTCACTCGCTCAAGTGATGTTTAAATACACCGACCTTATTATGAAGATCACGCCTTTTGGTGTCTTCGGTGCGATTGCCTATAATGTAAGTCATATGGCGGCAGGACAAACTATCAATGGAGTTTTTATTACGGGTTGGCCTGCTGTGGCCCATCTTTTAAAACAATATGCTATTTTAATTGGAAGTCTTTATTTCGCGCTCGCTGTACTCGTCGTTTTGGTTTTTATTCCAGTACTTCTTGTTTGTGGCGTTCGCGTTTGGGGCTTTTTTAAAGCACTCAAAGATCCTGCGCTCACTGCTTTTTCGACAGCTTCTTCTGAAGCGGCCCTTCCCAAATTATTTGAAGAGGTCGTGCGCTTTGGGGTTCCCAAGCAGATTGCTGGTTTTGTGATTCCTACGGGCTATAGTTTTAATCTTGATGGATCAACGCTTTACTTAGTTCTTGCAAGCGTGACGATTAATCAGGCAGCTCACGCCGCTAATCCAACACAATATCCTTTGATGTCTCTTTGGACGCAAATTGTGATGCTTCTTACTTTTATGTTAACAAGTAAAGGTGTCGCTGGTGTTCCTCGCGCAACGCTTGTTATTATTGTTGGGACAGCTTCAAATTTTGGCCTACCTGCTGAAGCGGGCGTAGCGATGCTCCTTGCTGTTGATAGTGTGATGGATATGGCCAGAACGACTGTGAATGTTCTTGGCAATGGTTTAGCTTCTGTTGTTGTGGCCTGTTGGGAAAAATCATTTCCCGTGCATGTTAAAAGTGACATTCTTGAAGAGGAAGAAGCTTAAAATGAAGGGGCCCATAATATTTTTTTCTTTTTTTGTGATAATGCTTATTTCTCTAGAGGCGAATGCATCTTTAGTCTCTGAAAATTATTCTTCACCATTGGGCGAAACAGCGCCATCAAAAATTTATATTACAAAAAAAGTTTTTAATGAAGAATTGTCGCTCATGCAAAAAAGATTTTCTTTCTTGGCCGAAGAAAAAAAATATACTCTTGAAATTTACCCAGACTGGGATGCTACGACTTGGGCCAATGCACTTGCGAGGCGCTGGCCCCCTGAAGATCAAATTATCGTTTATAGTGGTTTAGCTTATCGTAAAGAATTTTTAACAGACACACTTGCCCTAGGTGTTTGTCATGAATTAGGACATCTCTATGGAGGAGTTCCTTATTCTGATAACTACAATCAAATTTCCGGTGAAGGTCAGGCCGATTATTGGGCCACAACAAATTGTTTTGTCGAAGCGATGAATCTTTTTGATTACAAAGACGATGATTCTACTCCACGTATAGCGGTCAAAAATTTTTGTGAAACTCAAACTAAATTTTCAAGTGCTTTGTGTATTCGTCTTTTAAAGGCCGTCGAAAGGCTCGGTAGTTTTTTTGCTCATAATGCAAAATTACCAGAACCGCATTTTGAAACTCCTGATCAAGGAGTTGTTAATCAAACTGTACTTACTCATAATGATCCTCAATGTCGTGTCGATACTTTTATGGCCGGACTTTTTGGGGGTGATAGGCCTAAGTGTTGGTATAAATTTTAACGCTTGTCTCTTTTAATCAAGAAAAGATGTAAGTTTTTCTTTAATTTTCAAAGTAGATCATCGCAATAATCTAAGGTAGCGTTATTTTTGACGAAATAAAAATAGGGAGTGATCGATGAAAAAACTATTAATTTTATGTTTTGTTTTATTAAGCTCGACAGCATTTGCTAATCTAGATGGCCAGTGGTCAGGATGGGGAGAGTGGACATTTCAAGGTAGTGGAGCACATTGCTACACTTTTTTATCCTTCAATGAAACAAATTCCTCACTAAAGCGCAATGAAAGCGTTTTTGATTGCGACTATGCGACTCTTAATATTCTCGAAGAAAACTGGATAAAAGATGGAGAAAATCTTCTTATCGATGGAGTAGTTGTCGGAAGTGTTGTGGGAAATAATTATAAATTTTTTGAAAATTATAGTGAGACGGTGACAATTGAAACGCTCATTAATGTTGAAGGCAATCACTTAGATTATAAAGAAATTTGGAAGGCGTCAGGAAATGATCTGTATGTAATTACAGGACGACTTTTTAGAAAACAAAACTAAAAGTGAAATAAAACAAAGATCAAATTTTCTTACTAAAAAAATCCAACAGCTCTGGGGACATTGAGAAGTTATAAAATCTCAATAATCCCCGTCTTTCCATCAAAGCGAATGCGGTCGCCAGTTTTAATTTTCTTGGTAAGGTCTTTAATACTGACGACAGTAGGTAATCCCATCTCACGGGCCACAATGGCCGAATGTGAAAGTAATCCACCACGTTCAACAAGAAGTCCTTTTGCCGAAGGATAAAGGGGAATCCAACCTGGATCTGTTCGTAGTGTCACAAGAATTTCGCCGTTTAACTCAAGATTATCATCAGGAGAAAGAATAAGTTTTGCAACACCTTCTATGATGCCTGGGCAACAGCCAATTCCTTTTAAAGCATTGGGAGGTAGATTGATTTCTTCTTCATTTTTTGTTTCGGACGATTCAAATTCAAAATGATTATTGTTCCAATAAACTGGGCCACGAGTGATAAAGCGAGGTGCTGGTTCTTTTTTTTCATATTCAGCATATTGCGCCTTACGAAGTTCGATAACTTTTTTTAATTCTAAAATAGAATTTGTGGCCACTAAGGCCCCTTCTAATTCAGGAAGAGTTAGAAAAAAAACATCAGCTTGTTTTTCTAAAATTCCTTTTTTGACGAAATCATTTCCAATTCCATAAAACATAGAGCGAACGACGCCGTAGATTCTTGTTCGACAAAAGCGGGTGTTTTCTCTGTTGCGTACGGCCTTTCTTGCGTGATGAAGTGACCAACGGTAAATAATATTTTTTATACCAGTTAGTTGCCCTCTTAGTTTTTCTTCTGCTTCTATACGAATTGATTTTTCTCTTGTTTCATAAATATCTAAATTAGTTTGCCCTGCTCGAATCATATTTTTTAAAAAGACAAAGACCAAAGAAGGATCTTGATGAAGATCAATTTGTTCGAGTTTCATTTCGCTCATGCAGCGAAATCCAAATTGATCTATATAACTTTGGATTTTTTTATAAAATTCTTGATAGTCAGATTGATTGAGTGTTTCTAAAAGTTGATTATTTTCTGTCGAAAAAAGAAGATCTTTAAGTCCTTTGGTCGCGACCACTTCCCCAGAAAGTTGAATTAATCTTTTTGTTGGTTCGGCCGATTCAAGATTCCCATTTCCTGCGAGGAGGTCATTAAAAAAGGTGTCGCCTAAATGGGACAACCAATTTGATGTCAGTTTTTTAAAAATCCCATAATGGATCATACAGAGAAAATCATTAAGGATAGGAGCTTTCCAATGCCATAAAAGGCGATGCTCAAGTTCTTTATAGTCGGCCCAAATAAGGTGCGCTTCCATTTCGGAGTAGTCACGTTTTCTAAATACATTATAAACTTTATAGAAGTGATCCATAAAGTTATCGACAATATTTTGTATGTTAAGATGAAAATAAAAAAACTTAAATCCTGTGAGGATTTTTTTAAATTTTGCGCCGAGGGTGTCTTGAAATGCCGGTGCGCGAACACGATCCGCGATTTCATCTTCAAGGGAGTGCTGCGTTCCCATCATGGTTTCCATAAAGGAACGATTATATTTGTAACCGGGAAGTATGCTTGTCAGTTTGTACCAATTAAGAAGATTATAATAAACGCGGCCATAAAAAAGCCCTAGCATGTGAGAAAGATACTGATCCATTTCAAGAATATGTTTTTGGGGGACCATTAAAACTTGGCAAAATTGCACATAAACTTTGTGATAAACATAGTGAGCAAAATCGTAAGTAAGAGGTAAGGTGATACCACCATAGCTTTCGACGATATTGGAATTATCCCAAATATAAAGGTGACCTTCTTTTCCTGACATTGTCGTGACGGGCCGTGATTGTAAAATATAAAATTTGTCATTCGCCTTGGCCCATTCGATGTCTTGTGAAGTTTTGTAATAGTTTTGAATTTTTTGTGTAAGATCTAGGAGTGTTTGTTGTTCGGAATCATTTAGGACGGGTTTATCTTGAAGGGAAGGTTCGACATCGACTTCTTTACATGTTTCATTTTCAAAATCTTGAATGAGCATTTTGTTTTTGCTCACGATATTTTTTGAAACAAGTTTTGAAGTACTTTTTTCAAGGGTATAAACATCAGCATCGAGTAGTCCTGAAACCAGGCCTTCGCCGACTCCATAAACGGCATTAATAACGATTTTTCTTGCATCATGATTAATGGGGTCACAACTGAAAATAACACCGCTTTTTTCGGCCATGATCATTTCTTGAATGACAACTGCTACTTTAATGTTTTGAACTGAAATTTTATTTTGTAGGCGATAAGTAAGTCCTCTTTCAGAATAAGCAGAGGCCCAGCATCGTTTTATGTTTTCTAAATAGTTTTTTTGAGTGCGGACATAAAGAAAAGAGGAAAGTTGACCTGCAAAGGAGAAGTTTGCAGAATCTTCATCAAAGGCGGAAGAGCGAACCGCGACAACTTTATTTTTAAAGTTTTTTTGAAGCGCCTCAGTTAATTTATTTTCCATTTCGAAAGGAAAAGGTGATTTTAAAATGAGTTCTTCAATCTTTTCAGTTATCGCTTTGGGATTGTTTGAAGTCGAATTTGTGATTTCATCAAAAACCTTGTGAAGATTATTTATTTTTTTAAATTCTTCAAAGAAGCTCACACCAATAATGAACCACTCGGGTACAGGCAAGTTTTCCTTACTCATGCGATAAAGATTATATCCTTTGCCTCCTGATTCGAGTTTTGCGTGTCCCGCTGTACTTTCTTTATAAACTAAAAGCATAAAAACCTCAGAAACTTAGATTGAAAAATAGATAATCGTGGCGCCATAAATGAGGACTATAAAAAAAGATGTGAAGCCGCGATATATTTTACCGTAAAGACTTCCTTCTTTTGCCGTACAAAAAAGAATTCCCAATATGGCCAATAAAAAAATGATAATTAAAAGCGAGTTTTTAAAAATAGTTGAATTAAATTTTTCAATTTGAAACATAAGATAAATGACAATGAGTGCTTGTGAGAAAACTAAGCCAAAGGCGCCCCAACGGCCAAAGATATTGCTATAGGTGGGAACATTTTCTCTTTCTTCATTTTTAAGATAGCTTTTTCTGCCAAATTCAAAAATATTAAAAAGAAGCCAGCTTATAAGCGAAAAGAGAAGAAGATCAATGGGAAGATCGTTAATCATTAATCCTGTAAGCCCTGAAAAAATACTTAAAGAAAGAAGAATAGTTACAGCTGTGTGACTAACGGCATAGCTTGTAAGGTGGGGGCGAAGAACTGGGCCTATGAAAAATTCTTTAAACATACAAAGAGAATAGACAATGGCCACAAGTCCTGTGATTAATCCAGCAGCTGAGCAAATACCAAAACAGAAGAGCTCTATAACAATGGCGAGAGCAATTGCTTGGTAGAGATCTCGGTGGGTAATGAGTCCTCTTGGAAGAGGGCGTGTTGGGTTCACATGAATATCCGTTTCATAATCTTTAATTTCGTCATAAAACCGTAATTTTAAAAAAAAGAAGACAACGGCAAAACTAAGAGCAATGTATTGCCAAGGCGCCAAGGTGATAAGTCCTAACGATTTTGTAAGAAGTATGTGACCCAAAAGAAAGAGCGTGATCATTGTAAAATGCCCTAACGGATCAAAACGTTCTTTTAAAAATTGAACCCACTTTTTCATTTCATTTCCATCATTTGTTTTTTTAAAAGTGCATATTCAACTTTGCTGTGATGGCGAGGGTCAAGGGGGATGTCGTCCATGAAAATGACCTCATCGACAGGAACTTCATTTTTGTTAAAAAGGCGTCTTATTTCTTTTTCAAAACTTTCATCACGAATATTGTCTTTTGTCGTCACCACGCAGACAGTTTTTTCTCCAAGCTTTTCGTCAGGAAGTCCGAGATAGGCCGCTTTATCGACAAACGAGAGTTTTTTTAAAATGATTTCGGCCCTTACTGGAAAAATATATTCGCCAGCTCTTTCTATAGCATTATTAATTCGTCCGACTAACCAAAGATCACCTTTTTCATCCATTCTTCCAAGATCACCAGTGCGATGCCAGATCACGCCAAATTCATCTTTGATTTTAGCTCTCTTAAAGGCTTCTTCGTTGTTGTAATAGCCTTGGCAAACATGCTCGCCCGCAACAATGATCTCACCAACCTTTCCTTCGGCGACAGTGAGATTTTTCCAATCATCGCTTGTGTTAATAATAATTTGATCTGGATGAATTTTAAGATAACGAACTTGAAGGCCTTTATCAAAATGCCCAACGTTGACTCCGTCATCAACCCATTCTGGATCTTCCATCGCCCTTGTTTTTAGATTGATAAATTCATTTCCTTCTATGTGGGCCATGGGTTCAACTTCAGTTGAGCCATAGAGAACTAAAATTTCGGCGTCTTTTGCTACTTCGCTCATTTGCTTGACGTCATCACGTGAAACGGGCGCACCACCAGTAATAATTCTTCTTAAATTTAATTTGTAATTTTTTTCTAAACAATAAGCTGAGAGTGCTCTAAAAAGTGAAGGAGAAAGAGTCGCACAAGTGACGTGAAGTTTTGTGAGTTGATAATAAAGAACAGCAGCATCTGTCTCTTTAAGTTCCGCAAGATTTAAAGCAGGAATAACGGTGGTTACTCCTTCGGCCATATTGTTGAGAGAAAAAACGGGAAAGACAGGAAGGTCAATATCATTTTGATCATAGGGAAGATGGCGATTGAGGGCATAATGTTGGGCCGCTAAAAATCGATGTGTGCGATCAGCACCCTTAGGAGTTCCAGTACTTCCTGTCGTAAAAGTAATTAAAGCGGTGTGTTCTTTTGCCACAGGTTCTGGTTCAACAAAGCGTTTATTTTTTGTGAGGAATAATTTTAATTTTTCATAGCCAAAATGGATATAACCTTTGCTCTTATCCATCGCTAAATATTCTTCAATGTGAGCGCTATATCGCTTTTTTGCAGGCCCTGCACAAATTTTAAGAGGGATAAGATCGTAGGATTCTGGCATTTGTGAGAGAAAATCAAAAGCAAGTTCGACACTGATAAGGGCCTTCGGTTTTGCTGTTTCAAGAATAAGCCCGAACTGATCACGCCTGGCCCATGATTCAAGAAAAACAGCAATGGCCCCAATCTTTTGAAGGGCAAACATCGAGGCATACATAAGAAATGACATCGGCACAAAAATAATAACTCGGTCGCCTTTTGTAATTCCTATTTTTTTAAAACCTAAAGCAATACGATCAACGCAGAGGTCGAGTTCTTTTGCCGTCACTTGCTTATGAACGAGTTCACCTTCCATTCCATTTTTTTGCCATTTGGCAATTTCTTCCATGGGCGCCCAAGATAAAATGGGCCGATGTGGTCTCGTCTCAACATGTTTTTTCAAAAAAGCGTATACGTTATTTTGGACATGCTCGCCTTCAAAATAACCAAAGGGCCTTTCTATCGAGGGAGTTAATTTATGACTAGCTTGAGTTTCTTCGAGGGATAAATCACTTTTAATTATTTTTTCTAATTCGCTAGCATGTGTCCAAAGAAGCGCGTGCCCAGCGTCTTTAATAATATGTTCAGAAAAATCAATTTCTTTTTTAAGAGGGACTATTTGACTTTCATAGGTTGACGTTTTGTCTTGTTCACCGCGAATAATCGTGACAGGAATTTTTTTATAAGCAATTTCTTTTAAAAGATTAGTGATAGTGCAGTTACAAATGTTTTTTTCTAAAAGGGCCGGGCGAAGAACATTGGGGTTTAGAAATTGTTGAGCTTGAGTTTGATAGTCATTTGGAATTTTTTGAGGAAAAGAAGAATTTATCAGCAGTGTTGGTATGGCCTTGATGGCCGATTTTTTTAAAATCAAATTTCCAACCAGAGGACATCTGATAAGAAGACTTGCGGCCTTTCCTAATTTTCGTCCTCCATAGAGAAAGGGCGAAATTAAAATAATTTTTTTAACCTTCTCACCGTAGGTACTAGCGTCTTTAAGCGCCTGTAGACATCCAAATGAGTAACCAATGATGATAAGGCCATCTTTTGATGGGATGGGATTTTTAAAATTTGGATAACCTAAGCGAGTTGAATTTATAAATTCATGACTCGAAAATAAGTTTTGGAGATTTGTAAAATCTTCTGGGGTTCCTGGAGATCCGTGATGGGCAATAATTGAATATGAGTTCATTGTGTTCCTTTCACTTTAGCAAAATTAAAGAATCATTCCTTCGCTAAGCATTTTTTTAATTTCATTTCTCGTTGGATTTTTTGTAAAAACAGGATGGTCTGTTTTATTGGGAAAACCCAACAAACCACTTTTTTCAATATCGTTGATAACTTTACTGAGGGCACGTGCTTCAATTGGGCCACTATTGGCCAAATAATTCATATAATCTTTTTTTGAACCATCAGAAACAATTTCAACATGTAAAATTTGGCCCGCATCTATTTTTTCTGTCATGTAATGAATGCTAAAACCTGCCGGGTTCCCGCTTGAAAGCGCATGAAGATCGCAAAAAGTTCCACGCGATTCGGGAAGAATTCCGTGATGGATATTAATGCAGCCAAGTCTTGGCGCTTGGAGTATTTCTTTTTTATAAATACAGCGGGTTCTCATATTGACAATCAAATCCACATCTAGCTCTTTGACCCAGTTAATGGCCCTAGACTCATTCATGGATAAAAAAGACCTAACAGGAATTCCATATTCTGCGCAAAGTTTTTCGCGCTTTTTAAGATGAAGTTGAGTCATGTTTTTAATGAGCGTCTTAGACATATTAGGTGCCCCCGTGAATCGAAGGGCAAGCGCCTTTAACATAAGGTCAATGCTAAAATTTTTAAGAATAATGAGTCCTGCAATTTGTTTGTAATTAGATTTAAAAAAGGGACCGAGGAGATTAAGATAGTTATCTTTTATATAAGTGATTTGGCTTGTGACAAGGATGATTTTCATAAGGCCTTTTCTGAGGTTTTCACTCAAGCTTCGTTTGGAGTTAATCCCATAAAATGAAAGTGATCGACAAGACACTCTCAAAACTCTTTCAAAAGCATAAAGTTTTTTCACTAACTCAAGGCGCAATCGTCCGTTTGTTAAAATCAAAATTAAATGAAACGATCTTTTTCCGAGGGAAATAGTCGGTTAGGAAAAAAAGGGATGAAACCAGAAATGTCTTGCTTAACGATCTGCATATTTATACTTAAGCTTCTAAGCGATGAATGCCGATACAATCTGTGAGAAAAATTATTTGGGATTTTTATGGAAAATATCAGCGTGTATTTAAATCACTATGCTTCAAATTCGACTCACAATTGGCAAGAGCAATTAAGTCGCGCTCTCTTTCGTAGTCAATTAACTTATCACACACCCAAAAGCCTAGAAGAGCTAAATGAACTTTTAGAGCTCGATGTAAAAAATAAAATGGATGCAGTCATTGCTATTGGAGGCGATGGTACCGTCAATACAATTATTCAAAAAATTCATGGGACCGGCATTGGGCTACTTGTTCTCCCCGGAGGAACTGCCAATGATTTAGCCTATGAGTTAGATAATCCACGGGCCATAAAAAAAATTACTCATTTTATTCGTAATCACGAAACGAAAGAAATTGACCTTATTAGTGTGAATAATCATTTAATGGCCACGAACGGAGGTTTAGGGATTGCGAGTTTCGTCGCTAATCGGATCAATAAATTAAGAAAACATTTTCCAATCTTAAAAAAAGTAATGAAGTTTACTGGGCGAAAAATTTACCCCCTCTTTTTTTTGCGGGAATTTTTAACCCTACGTTTTAAGCGTTATCACCTTGAGTTAAACTGTAAAGAATTTCAAGGGCAAATAAAAACAGCAGGACTATTTATTAATAATCAATCAACTATTGGTGGCTTTTTTAAAATAGCACCAGAAACGAAAAATACAGACGGAAAATTCAATGTGTGTTTCATCACTCACACTCATAGAGTTAAGTTTCTTCAAGCTGCATGGAAAGTTGCGAGAGGAGAGTTTCCTTTTAATGATCCTGAATTTGTGACTTTTGAGACGAAAGAAATACATATAAAAAATCTTTCAAAAACCAAACTCCAATTTTTTGGTGATGGTGAGATTTTTGAGACGGCCCGTGAATGGAAAGTTAAAATACTGTCAAAGGCGCTACGTGTGTATTCAAAAGATGCGTCGAAAGACATGAATGATTTGTGCAATGAGGTTACTCTTTAATGAAAATTTTAATCACTGGTGGAACGGGGTTTTTAGGAAAGTTTTTGGTGCATGAACTGGCACCCAAAGTCGAAAAAATTTATATTTTAGTAAGAAGTAAATCACTAAATGCCGCTCGTAAAATGTTTGATGACTTTAATAATGTTGAATTTATCATTGGCAATATTCGTTTACCGGATCTTACGGATGATGAAGATCAACATAAAATGCTACTTGAAAATGTTGACACCATTTTGCATGCGGCAGCTTTTTATGACATCAAGGGGAGCTATGCTGATTCATTTCTTCAAAACGTGATGGGAACCCAGAACGTTTTATATTTTGCCTCCACATGTAAGAATCTGAAAACGCTCCATTACATAAGTACGATTGCCGTCAGTGGAGATTATCAAGGAATTTTTACAGAAGATATGCTTGAAGCAAAACAGAGTTTTTACAATCATTATTCAAAAACTAAATATGATGCTGAGCTCTTAGTTCGCAACTGGAATTCTAACAACGTTCAGTGCAAAATTTATCGACCAGGGATTATTGTAGGCCACAGTGAAACTGGCGAAATGGAAAAAGTGGATGGGCCTTATTTCTTTTTTAGCTTATTAAAAGATATAGAAAAAAGTCGTAATCCTCTTTTGTCACTCATGAAATTTTTTCCTTTACCCTACGATCCGAAAGCAGTTATTCCACTCATTCCTGTTGATTGGGCCGCAGAGTCGATTGCTAAAGGTGTTTTACAAAATAAGATTATCGAAGACATAAGTAGCTATCATGTTTTTGCTCATGAGTCGCCAAGCGCTCAGGAATTTATTAATGATGCTCTTAGAGCATTTGGAATAAAGACCCATCCGATTCCGCTCCCTAAAACGAGATTAAATCCTTTAATTATGGATAAGGTTAAACTACCAAGAGAAATATTAAGTTATATGTATTCTCGCACCATTTTTGATCAGAAGTATTTTGATAAAGATGTGCTTGAAAATGAAAAGCGAACTTATTTTGATTTTAAAGATAGTTTTTTTGAATATGCGGCAAAAAGGATGAAGTATTCATGAAACACATTCTTTCAATTGCGTATGCATTTGATGATGTCAATTTTGATCAAATTATAAAATTTGAAGGCGAAGAAGTTCGTCTGACACAATTTTCAACTAACTTTGATTTTGAATTAACAAAAAAAATTATAAATCAATTTGATGAGCGTTGTGATGTAATTTGTATTTCTGGATGTATTCAAACGGTTAAATTTGGTAAGACTGAGTTCACGCATCCTGATACTAGAAATATTTTTAATTTGACAAAAAATGCTCCTTTACTTGATGGGCAACTGTTTAAAGATATTTATATCCCTTGGTGTATTCGAAAATTAAATAACGATCATCCTGAACTTTTCGCAAAAAAGAAGATAGCTTTTTATTCGGGAGTTTTGCATAAGCCAATGTTAGAGGCCATCGATGAACTTGATTGTGAAATCATTATGGCAGATCCTTATTTTTTATTAAATCTTCCCTATAATTTCAAAGAAACTAAAAAGCTTGATGCCTTTATTTATTTATTTTTACCTATTTTTAGGCGCCTCCATCAAAAAAGAAATCCAGTTATTCAATTTAAAGTTGATCATAAACACACTCCCTCACATCTTGCCGAGTTTTTTGATTCAGATATTTTTATTGGCAATGCTTCGACTCTTAATGTGATTGACTTAAAGCACTTGAAAAACAAAACTATTATTTTAGATTTTTTAGAACCTTCACTTGAAACACGGCTTCGAAATGTAGGCGTGGGAAAAATTATTGTTTGTATTCCCACTTTGATTGATAATCCTCACGTTAATTTTCCAATCATGGAAGGACTTTTTCAGATTTCACAGACAGATGGCGGGCCGATTGGAAGTAATGATGTTTTAAAATGGATTAATCATCTTAAGATTTCTCCAAAAGTGACTTATATCAATCCCCCTAAGGAAGAGCATCAAACTAAATTCGCTTTTGTCGTTCATCCCCTGTATGCCAGTCAGCTTTTTATGCATCCAAGTGTGCGTTGGTTTAAATCGTTTTCTAGACCTTTCGAACATTTTGCGGAAGATGTGGCTTCGCACATGAGTGGTGGTTATTTTGGAAATATTAAAGGGATTGTGAGCGAAAAAAATGGAAAACAGGTTGAAGGCATTATTTATTTTGTGCCTGATACTCCACGAAAACTCATGGAAGCAGATCCTGATTATGTTTATGATAAAATTTTAAAGCTTTGTAAAAAGGCCAAACACATTGGGGCCTTAATTATCGGACTTGGGGCCTATACGAAAATCGTAGGAGATGCGGGTGTTACTCTTTCGAAAAAAAGTCCCATTCCCGTCACGACAGGGAATTCACTTTCATCTGCGGCCACACTTTGGGCCGCAAAATTTGCAGTGAATAAAATGAATTTGGTTCCTTGTGTTAATGATATTTATCAAGGTCAGGCCATGGTCATCGGAGCGACGGGCTCTATTGGTGCGGTTTCTGCAAAGATTTTGGCCAAAACATGGAAACGACTTATTCTTGTCGCGCCTCGGGCCTACCGCTTACTAGAGCTAAAGGATGAAATTTTAGCAATAGCTCCCCATTGTCTTATTGAGGTTGCAACAAATCCTGATGAATATCTATCTGAAACCGATCTTGTGATTACTTCAACATCAAGTCACGGAAAAAAAATTTTAGATATTATGAAAGTTAAGCCTGGCGCTGTTATTTGTGATGTGAGTCGTCCTTTTAATGTAAGCGAAGACGAAGCGATTAAGCGTCCAGACATTATGGTGATCGCCAGCGGCGAAGTCCATCTTCCTGGTGATATAAAGATGAACGTCGATTTAGGTTTAGAAGGTAAAGTCGTTTACGCTTGTCTTGCTGAAGCGGCCATCTTGGCAATGGAAGGACGATTTGAGCCTTTCACTCTTTCAAAAACAATTCACTATGAAAAAGTTTTAGAAATGGATCGTATGGCAAAAGAACATGGTATACGTCTAGCTGCGATTATGGGCCACAGTGGTATTATTACTGATTATGAGTTTGATCTTTGCCGTAAGCATGCTCATCAAAAATTAAAAGAAAGACGCATTTCTTAAATAGGTATGATCCGTGAGTAAGACATATTTTAGTTCCCTCAATTATTCTCTGGCCAATGAAGATACCTCTCTAGAGTATTTTCTTATAAAAGAATTTCACTCTGAAAAGATCTTAAGTATTGCAGGCAGTGGTGCAAGGTTTATTCCTCTACTGTCAGGGACAACTCGGCATTTAACCTATATCGATGTCTGCAAAGAGCAACTTCTGCTAGCTGAATTAAAACTTTCAACTTTCCGTGGTTTTACCTACGATGAGTTTTTAAAATTTTGGACGTTTGCTCCTTGTCATGAAGATGTGTTTTGTGAGTTAAGGCAAAACCTATTTGGACGACTTGTTTTAACTGAAAATTGTCGAAGTTATTTTGAAGAGATTTTTAAAGAAAATAAGTGGAAAAGTTTACTGTATGAAGGAAAATGGGAGAAAACATTTCAGACACTTTATAAAATAAATAAAATGATACTTGGAAAGAAAATGACTGAAATATTTTTTTGTAAAACGCTTGAAGAGCAAGTCGAGTTTTACAAAAAAGAATTTCCGATAAAAAGATGGGAACTCGTTATTCGGTTTTTAGGTAATAAGAAAATTTTTGACACGCTTTTATATAAGGGACATTTTGTTAATAAAAATCTTCCTGAAAGTTATTTTGCCTATTATAAGAAGGCCTTTCATCATCTTTTTACTAAAACTTTAGTGCGCGAAAGCTTCTTTTTAAATCTTTGCTTCTTTGGAAAAATTGTCTTTCAAGAAGGAAATACATTAGAGGGGCAGGAATTTGTTTTTAATGAAGTTAAGAAAAAACTGATTGAGGAAAATGTTGATTTGCATCCCTTGAATATGGATTTCAATGAAGCTACTCAAAAATTAAAGGGTGAAAATTTTGATTTTATTTCTCTTAGCGACGTTCCTTCTTATTTTTCGGGAGAATTAGAAAAGAACTTTTTACAGAATTTAAGGCCCACTCTTAAAAATGGGGCGATTGTTGTTATCCGTTATTACTTAAGGATTGCTGCAGTCAATGAAGAAGGTTATGAGGATCTCACGTCACAATTTCAAACCTTGATTGATCGTGAAACGGTTCAAATGTATCGATTGAAAATTCTAAAATATAGAGGATAGTGATGGTGGATAGAAATATTATTTATAACTGCGAACAAGTGAGCTATCACTATCAAATGGGCAATCAATCCGTACAAGCTTTAGTCGATATAAATTTAAAAATTGAACGGAGTGATTTTCTTGTTTTTTGTGGCCCATCGGGATCTGGTAAGTCTACTCTTCTTAATCTTCTTGGCCTGATTGAAAGTCCTCAAAGGGGGGAAATATCTTTTCAAGGAAAATCCCTTAATGGCCTAAACGAAATTGAAAAAAATCACATACGCCGACATGATCTTGGACTCATCTTTCAAACATTTCATTTAATCAACATTCTAAATGCTTTTGAAAATGTAGAATATTTTTTGACACGACAAGGGATTGAAAAAAAAGAAAGAGAAAAACGCGTTCGGGAATCCCTAGACCGAGTTGGACTTTCTTCACAGCTCACAAAAAAGCCTCTCGAAATGAGTGGAGGGCAACGCCAAAGAGTGGCCATCGCAAGAGCATTGGCCAAAAGGCCACAAGTCATTATTGCTGATGAACCGACAGCAAATTTGGATCAAAAAAATGGCCATGAAATAATGAGTATTTTAAAAGAGCTTTCTTCTGAGCTCGGGACAACTCTTTTAATTGCAAGTCATGACCCTATGGTCATCGCGAGTGCTAGCAGAACAATTCGCATGCAAGATGGGAGACTCGTATGATTATTAAAATGGCCTTAAGAAATTTAAAGAGGAATCATCGTCGTTCGTTTGCGATTATTTTAACGATTGCTTTAGGTGTAGGCGCCTTATTTTTATATCATGGTTTTAACACTGGAATAATGAACCAGTATAAATTTAATACTATTCGTTCTCGCTTTGGACACGGACAAATCAATGAGAAAAATTATCGTTTAAAAGTTTATGAAAAACCTTGGGATCATTGGATCGATAATTTTACGAGCATAGAGAAAGTTCTAAAAAATGATCCTCACGTGAATTTTATTTTTCCTCGCATTGAATTTTATGCCATGTTAACCAATGGTAAAATTAATGTTGCTGGGCGAGGTCAGGGTATTGATGGCATTTCAGAAGGAAAGTTTTTTTCGGCCTTGAATTTTATTGAAGGCAAAAATTTATCCGACGAAGACAATGGCGTTATTCTAGGCGCTGGTTTAGCGCGCTCGCTTGATGTTAAAATTGGCGATCGGGTGACTGTCTTAACGAATACTATCTTTGGTAGCTTAAATGCAGCGGATCTCCAATTAGTTGGGATTTTTCATACGGGCGTTAAGGAATTTGATGATGCTTCATTTCGTTTGCCCCTAAAACAGGCCCAGACTTTACTTGATACGCAAAAAATTGAAACAATTGCCTTAGGCCTCAAAGATGAAAGCGATGATAAATCTTGGGATGAAGTAAAAAGTGTTATTGAAAGTAATTTTTTAAATCTCGAGGCCACGCCCTTTGCTGTTTTAGATGAAGTTTATTACCAGCATGCAGTGGATTTTCTTTGGGCCCAATTCGGTGCCATACGGCTTATTATTTTGGTGATTGTTATTCTCGGAATTTTTAATACAATTTCGACGGCCATTTTAGAAAGAAAGCAAGAAATTGGAAATCTTCGCGCCAACGGAGAATCAAAAAAAGATGTCATGAAATTACTTTTAGCAGAAGGTCTCATTGCTGGAATTTTTGGAAGCCTATTAGGGATTATACTTTCTTATCTTTTAAATGCGACACTTTTAAGACAAGGAATTTTAATGCCTCCTTCTCCTGGTATTACGAGACAGTTCCATGTGTTTGTTGAATTGCAAGCGAGTTACCTGATGGTGACAGTTCTCTTAGGAATTGCTTGTACGATGCTTGGAACATATTTTGCTGGACGAAAAGTTGTACAAACTCAAATTGGCGAACTCTTGAGATCTTTATGATTAAATGTTTAATGGTATTATTAATTTCTATTAATTTTTCACTCTACGCACAGGTTAATGCTGATCTCCTTTTAAAAAAAGCAGATGACATTCGAAATCCAAGTGATTCATTTCAAATGAAAGTGAATGTTCATTCTACTGGCGACGGCGAGGATAGTGAGTTTGAAGTTTTTATTAAAGGCAAAGATAAAACTCTTATTAAAACAATTCTTCCTAGACGTGATCGTGGAAGAAATATGCTTATGTTGCAAGAAAATATGTGGGTTTTTATTCCCAATTTAAAACGAGAAGTTCGTATTTCACTTGCACAAAAACTGACGGGGCAAACAGCTAATGGCGATCTTTCGCGTATGCGTTGGCATGGTGATTATGAAGCGAAGATAAGTAAGGAAGATGCATCGTCATATGAGTTGGCCTTGACGGCGACTAAAAAAGGATTAACTTACGACAAAATTACTCTCTGGATCGATAAAAAAAATAATTATCCGATCAAGGCAGAGTACTTAAGTCTTTCAGGAAAAAAATTAAAAGAGGCCATTTTTAGTGATTATAAAGAAATGGCGGGAGGAATGAGGCCTACGAAGATACTTATTAAAGACGCGCTCAATAATAAAGAAACCTCGCTTTTAACGATTATAGAAATGAAGGCCAAAAATTTCCCTGATAGTTTTTTTGTTCGTGAGAATTTACAATGAGAAACGTTCTTTTTTTTTTAGTCTTAATTTTAACGATCACCCAGTTGTGGGCCGATGATACAGAGACAAAAGTAAATAGTGAAGTTGGATTTCGTTTTGCACGTGGATCATGGGGAAATAATGTAAGAAGTAAACCTTATTTAAAAAGCGAGCTTCAAAAAAAGTTTAATGATGATTTTTCCTCTCCTCTTTTAGATATATCTTTTCGTGCTTCAGAAAATTTAACATCAAAGAATCAAAATGAAGAAGTAGAATTGCGCTCTTTACGGCTAAGTAAAAAGGGTACTCATTATGCTTTTGATTGGGGACTTCAGACTGTGAATTGGTCAGAAACTTTTGGTTTTAATATTCTTGATATTGTTAATCCTCGTGATTGGTCAGAATTTGTTTTTGAAGATCTTTCTTGGGCGCAAATTCCTGTGTGGGCGTTAAAAAATAGTTTTTTTTATGGAAATTTTAAGTTCCAACTTATTTATGTTCCTCGTGCCAAAAATCTAATTGCACCTCGATCGGGTAGTTACTTTGATCCTCTTTCAAAATTAACAACATTGCCGAGGAAAAATTACTCCTCTAAAAAAATATTTAAAGATGACGAATGGGGAATGCGTTTAGAGTATTTATTTGATTTTGGTTTGGATTTATCACTTATAAGTTATGAACATTTTAATAGAACCCCGGTTTATTCCTTAAAAGAAGGGGGGCTCGTTCCGACAGATCCTAAACTTAAATCCTATGCGCTGAGTTTTACTTATGCACTAAATTCATTTGTCCTTCGTGGCGACACCTTGCAAACTTCAAATCAACCCTATAATTCATCTGATTTACTAAATCATACTAAAAATGATTGGCAAGGAATTTACGGCTTAGATTACACCTTTGAAAATCAATTAATGATTGGTGGACAATATGAGTTTGAACAAATCTCAAAAAATAAATGGGGATCAATTCAACTTAAAAAATCGATTAAAGATTTTGATCTCCAATGTTTATTTTTCTTTGGCCTAAATAATGACGATCGTTGGGTTCGACCAGAGCTGACATGGCATCTTCCTTATGCTATGACGATTAGAGCATACTCTGATTTTATACGAGGCAAGTCGGGAGGAGTTCTCTCTCCATTTGATCGTAAAAAACTGTACGCAATGAATTTTAATTGGATGTTTTAAGGTAGTTTTACATGTTAACGATACTTTCACTTGCCTTGGCCGGCAGTCTTAGTCATTATTTTTTTCATCATAAATATGGAAAAAAAGTTTTTTTATGGGGGAGCCTCGCTACTGTTTTTCCTGAAGTCGATAGTTTAATTTATATTCCAAATTCCCCTGGCCTAAATCTTGTTGTTAAAAATGCCTTCACTCATAGTTTTCTTTTGTCGCCATTATTTGCGCTATTTCTTTCATTGATCATTTTTAGGTGGAATAAAAAACGGGGAATCAAATTTTGTTTTTTTGATTTGACGATGATTAGCATGATTGGGATTGCTGTGCGTCTTCTTTTAGATTTATTAGCTAGCTCTGGAACAGCGGTCTTGTGGCCTTTAAGTTTTAAGCGCTACTCATTAGATCTTATTCCTTCTTTTGATCTTCTTCTTTTAATTCCAATTATTTTTTTTACAGGTCTTACTTTAGTTAAAAAAAATATTAGATTTAATTTTTTTGTTTGGGGGATTTTTTTATTCTATCTTTTTTTTGCTTTTTTACAGCAAAATCAAGCCTACACTGAACAGTCAAAACTTATTTTAAAAAGAGGGGAGCTCGTCGCAAAAAAACGCGTATTCCCACTTGGAGATAGTATCTTTTCATGGCGCTCACTCACTCGAACTTCAGAGAAAATTTATTATGATAAAATAGTTTGTTTCCCGCTAGTTGTTCCTTCAGTGAGAGTTGAAGGGCAATTATTATTAGCAAAAAAGGATCAACTCCTGACCACTTATTTAAACAAAGAAAATATTGAATCAAATTTTGAGAATTTTTCAAAGTATGCTGATGGCTTTATAAGCTTTCTTCAGACGAAAGATGCTGACTTTCAAATTGTTGCTGACGTTCGCCATTCTCTTGATCTAGAAAATTTTGGCGGGCAACTTCAAATGAAAATAAATCGAGCAAAGTCTCTTTCTCCAGTGAGAATTGAGCATGGTAAACAGTATGAGTAAAAAGTTTGATGCTCTCCTTTTTGATCTTGATGGAACTCTTTGGTATGCCTGTCATACCATCGCGAAGGGGTGGAATGAGACATTTGCTCATTTTTCTCTTGATTTAAAAGTGAATGCTAAAGATATTGAAAGTGTTGCCGGACATCCCTTTTCTCAGTGTGTTCAGGCCTTATTTCCTGAAAAAGATTTAAGCGTCTACCCACAATTTGTTCAAACACTCAGTTGTTATGAAAAAAAACACATGGATAAAGAAGGTGGTCTTCTTTATCCCGGCGTGAAAGAAAATCTCGAAAAATTATCAAAAGACTACAAGCTTTATATCGTGAGTAATTGTTCTACTTGGTATCTTGAAATGTTTTTAAATTTTCCCGCTTTGAATTTAAAAAAATGTTTTGTTGATTGGGATTGTTTTGGACTTAGTTCAATTTCTAAGAGCTCAATGATCACGAATATGATAAAATCTCATAAGCTTAAAAATCCTGTTTATATCGGAGATACTCGAGGGGATGAGTTGGCAGCGAAAGAGGCCAATGTCCCATTTATCCATGCAAGCTACGGTTATGGAGTCTTGCCTCATGTGACAAACAAAATTTCATGTTTTGAAGATTTGCTCTTGTTTGAATAAATTGCCTCAAAAATTTGTACATTTGAAGTGTTTAATTATTAGACATTCTTATCGTAATCGCCTGATTTGATGATGCCTGTTATTTTTTTTTAAAATAATTACATTAAATAGTAGCAATGACCGATAATATTACTATCTTGACGAAAATAGTTTTTTTTAAAGGAGCTGCCCTATGAAAATACAAATAAAGAATCCACAATCATTTATTCTAGTCTTCACGATTCTTTTCGTATCTCAAGCGTATGGTGCATCCTCTTTTATCGATTTTAAAGAACTTAGTTGGCATAAAAGTAAAGACGTCTATGTTTCGCCCCTAAGAATTAAAAATGGAGGATGCGTAAATATTCCCTTGTGGGATTATAGAACCAATAAAGTGATGCCTGGTTGGGACAATACTTATTTATGTACAAGATCGCCCTCATATTCGCTTTCTTTAAATATCGGTAGCGCCATTGCGGGCAAGCAGTGCCAAGAAATTTTTAATGATACGAACTCGAAGGGACTTTCTAAAAATCCATGGATTTGTATTAGTCCTCGTACAAATCCTCACTCTTCACTACGAGATCTGGAGAGAGGAGAGCTTGGTTTTACCTTTAGTCATAATGGAGTCATGCGACCTGGATCATTGAAACCTGTTTTTAATCAGCAAACTCAAGGTCTAGGAGTCGTAAAGGGATCGTCGTATTCTATTAAATGTTTAAATATGAGCGCCGGCGAAAATTCGACAAAATATCTTTGTGGTTCTTATACACTACAAAATGGTGAGAAACCTATTCTTGATATGAGGAATGATATTTTTCCGATCAATGAAAAGTTATCATCAAGATTTACTGGGAAAATTTGCACCAATGAAACTAATCCAGAATCAATTGCACTTGGCTATGATTGTTCACCGTATTGGGGAAAAACTCTTTATGGAACTACACACAGTGGTCTTGATGTTTCAGACTGGATAGCGTTTTCACCTTTAAATTTATACAATGCTTCGCCATTCTATCCTCCTCTTATTGATATGCCTGAGGTCAATTCATCATCAAAGTCGATCGTACAATCAGCTTACCGCTATAGACTTGGAAGTGATGCTATTAATTCTATAGGGCAACCTTGGTACCCTCCAACGGCCGTGGCCTTTGCTGTTGATCCTTTGACGAGAGATAAAGTTCTTATCTCGAGATTTATTAATTCAAATGATGGAGAAGAACAAAGTAATAATAATCAAGTGATGGGTAAAGCTCTTACCAATGGCACAATAATGCAAAATGCTCCTGATTTTATGGTGAGCCCATTTGCAAGTTGTAGTACGGCCGATGGTGTGGGATGTACGGCCTATTTTCGCGTGAGTATGGATATAAAAATAAATCACGCTTATATGCATCCTTTAGTTGAGTTTTCAAATTCCAATGGTTGGGAGCGTCCTTCCTCTCAAGTCACAATGACTATTGCTTTGCGAGACTCTGTTGGAAGTCATCGGTTTATTTATTTCAATACTATTATCCTTGATCAGAATAGACAAAATTTTGACAAAGAAACTTTTTTTATGTTTGACGGTTATTCGGGGGCAGCAATGCTTCAGTACTTGCCCGGGAAACCAACTCGTGACAATAAAAATTATGCGACGACGGTTTCTGGAAATATTTTATTTAAGGCAAATTCAGGATACCAGCATTTTGATGTGACTGTGAATGCCACTCAATTTGCTCAAATGATAAAAGATGCCAATCAATTAATTATTGACGATAATCTAAAAAATGGGCGAACGAATCCTGAAATTTCGACAGATATTCGCAACTTTCAAGTCTTAAATGGTGGCTCAGGTGCTGAAATTTTTACGCCTAAAGATGGAGCTGGTTATTGCAATACTAAATACACTCCTGCAGGAAAATGTTTTGTGACTTTAGGTCTTTCATTTAAAAACTTTTTAGTTTCCTATAAACCTTAATAACACTTTTTTGTTTTTTGGAAATATTAAAAGACAGCATAAAAGACTCAAGTTCTTTGAAGTCTTTTATGCGATAAAAAGAGTGAATTTAATGCCCAGTTTTAACTGCATTATAAAATGCTAGGATATTTCTTGTGATGTATAAGTCATAAACTATATAAACGAGAAATACGATGAATCACAAACGCCTCACTACCTTTATTCCAACTCTCTCTTTTCTTTTTTTAATGACTTCATGTGGAGGACTTCCCATGAAGCAGGAACATAAGCGTAATATTGCGGGCCAGGCCCTTTGGCCTAAACTGAATAGTCCGTTGAAGATTGATTCTAAAATGGAGACTGAGATTGATTCCATTTTAAGCAAAATGACATTAGAGGAAAAAATTGGGCAGATGACCCAAGTTGAAATTAAGCATGTCACACCAGAGGATATTACAAACTATCATTTGGGATCTGTATTAAATGGAGGAGGCTCTTGGGCCAAAAATAAAAAAGAAGCAAGTGTTTCTGATTGGCTTGAGCATGCAACACTTCTTTATAATGCCTCAATTGATAAGTCTAAAGGTGGGCAAGGTATTCCTCTCCTATGGGGAAAAGATGCAGTTCATGGAAATAGTAATCTTAGAGGCGCCACAATTTATCCTCACAACATAGGTCTTGGTGCTACTTATAATCCTGAGCTCATGAAAAAAATTGGAGAGGCCACAGCAATAGAAGTTGCCGTTACAGGTCTTGATTGGACTTTTGCTCCAACTGTTGCTGTTGTTCGTGATGATCGTTGGGGGCGAAGTTATGAAGGGTATTCTGAAGATCCTGAAATGATCAAAAAATATGCAGAGGCCATGGTTGAAGGCCTTCAGGGAAAAGTGAACACTAAAGAATTTCTTTCAGATACTCACGTTATTGCAACTGCGAAACATTTTATTGGTGATGGGGGAACATTTGAGGGAATAAACGAGGGCGATAACAGGGCCTCGGAAGAAGAGCTTTATAAGATTCATGCTCAAGGCTACATTCAGGCCTTAAATGCTGGAGTCCAAACGATCATGGCCTCCTACAATTCTTGGCAAGGAGAAAAAATGCATGGGCAAGAATATCTTCTTACTGAAATACTCAAAAACCAGCTGGGTTTTGACGGGTTCGTCATTAGTGACTGGAATGGAATCGGGCAGGTTAAAGGTTGCAGCAACGATCATTGCCCTCAAGCGATTAATGCTGGTGTCGATATGATTATGGTTCCTGAAGAGTGGAAAAAATTTATTTCAAATACTATTCAAGATGTCAAAGAGGGGCTTATTTCAGAAAATAGAATTAATGATGCTGTCAAAAGAATTTTACGAGTCAAAATGCGCACGGGATTTATAAATATTCCACCTAATAAACGTTCACTCGCTAATAAAAGTTCGTTAATTGCCTCTCATGAGCATAGGGAACTTGCGAGACAAGCTGTGCGTGAGTCACTAGTTCTTCTTAAAAATAAAAATAATATTTTACCCCTTGATCCCAAGAAAAAAATTCTTCTCATCGGTGATGCTGGTTATAGTATTTCTAAGCAATGCGGAGGTTGGTGCGTGAACTGGCAGGGAACAGAACTTAATAATACTGATTTTCCTGGGGCGACTTCGATCTATAAGGGCATTGAAAACGAGGTAAAAAAGGCCGGTGGAGAAGTTGTTCAAAGTCTTGATGGAAGTGTTGATGGGACATTTGATGTGGCCATTTTTGTCTATGGAGAAAATCCTTATTCAGAATCAAAAGGTGATATTAAAAATTTAGAATATCAATCAGAAAATAAAGCAGATCTTAAAATTTTAAAGCAACTTAAAGACAAAGGGATTCCGGTTATTTCAATTTTTTTAAGTGGCCGTCCTCTATGGGTCAACAAAGAATTAAATTCTTCTGATGCTTTTATTGCCGCTTGGTTACCAGGAACAGAAGGAGCTGGGCTCGCGGATGTTATTTTTAAAAATAAAGTTGGGAAAATTAAAAATGATTTCAAAGGCAAGCTTTCATTTTCTTGGCCCAAAAATGTAAATCAAACGGCCATTAATCGCTTTGATCTTAATTATGATCCACTATTTCCCTATGGCTTTGGGTTAAGTTATGCGGACAAAGATCACCTAGGAGAGAATTTAAGCGAGAGTAATGATCGGTGATCTAGTTGTTGAAGATTTCTCGCTGAGAAAAATGAACTTCCTGCTTTGCGAAACGTATCTCATTATTATTACGTACTATTTTAACTTATTTACATTATAATCAACAAGTAATATAATGTTTATAATTATAATCAACAAGACTGGTGTCCATTGTATTCACGAATTCTTGACTTAAAAACCATTCTTAAAAGAAAATCAATTTTCCTTCTTGGCCCAAGGCAAACAGGAAAATCAACACTCATTAAAAATTTCAAAGAACCTTTTCATTTTATCAATTTACTCCAAAATGGAATTTTTCTTCGTTACCAAAATGATCCGGACCTTCTCACTCGTGAATTTTCACATAAAAAATCTGAACTCATCATCATTGATGAAATACAGCGTTTACCTGAACTTTTAAACTGTGTCCATCTTCTCATCGAAGACTGTCAGCACCGTTTTTTACTCACAGGTTCTAGTGCAAGAAAACTTCGCAAAGCAGGAGTCAATTTACTCGGTGGGCGCGCTAAGCAAATTTTTTTCTCTCCACTCGTTTCTAAAGAACTAGGCAAAGACTTTAATCTCATCAAAGCACTTAGTTTTGGCCTTCTTCCCTCGATTTATTCTTCAGTTAATCCAAGTGAAGATTTAGAAGATTATGTCGGAACTTATCTCAAAGAAGAAATTCAGGCAGAAGGAGCTGTACGAAATATTCCCAGTTTTAGTCGCTTACTTCAAGTCGCTGCTACCTGCAGTGGTGAAATGATTAACTATTCAAAAATAGCATCAGATGCTCAAATGTCACCAAGCACGACGCGCGAACATTTTCAAATTCTTTACGACACACTTGTTGCTATCGAAGTTCCTTCTTTCTTCGCCACTGTAAAACGAAAAGCTATTCAAACTTCGAAATTTTATTTTTTTGATCTTGGCGTAGTAAGGGCCATCTTAAAAAGAGGAGAAATAAAAGAAAGTGATGCAGACTTTGGCCGTTTTTTTGAGGCCTTTATTTTTCAAGAACTCAATACTTTCTCAAATTATAATTCTTTATCCACACTTAAATATTGGCGTTCAACATCTGATTATGAAGTAGATTTTATTTTAGATGATAAAATGGCCATTGAAGTTAAAGCGACTAAAAAGGTTTCAAAAAATGATCTCAAAAACCTTTTGGCCTTAAAAGAAGAAAATTTATGTACAAGCTTCTATCTTGTTACGCGAGATACCCATGAACAAATTTTTGATGGAATACATTGTCTCTGCTACAAAACATTTTTAGATAAACTTTGGGAAAAAACGCTGGAATAAAAATGAGTTCCAGCAAAAATTTAAATTATTAAAGTCATTAAAAGCTTTGTTCTTACTTGATGATCTCCCGATTATTGCTTATAATCGGGAGATGACATCCCGATTATCATCATTTAAAAGAATACTTTCTCTTGATATTACTGAAGCGAGAGCGGCCATTTTATTTGGGCCTAGAAAAGTTGGGAAAACAACTTTTCTTAATCAAAAGTATCCAAAAGCTATTTATCTTGATCTTCTTAAAACGGACCTCCGTGCAGAATTTCAAATGGCCCCTGCTCGTCTTAGAGAGATTGTTTTAGAGGCGCCTAAAAAGCTTTATATTATTGATGAAGTTCAGAAAGTTCCAGCGCTTCTTGATGAAGTTCATTGGTGTTTGGAAAATACAAAGGCACAGTTTATTCTCTGTGGTTCATCTGCAAGAAAATTAAAAAGAGGAGCAGGAAATCTTCTCGGAGGTCGAGCTTTTAAGTATGAACTTTATCCACTTGTCTCTTTTGAAATTCCTGATTTTGATTTAATGAAGGCCATTAATCAGGGACTGATTCCTCAGCATTATAAATCACATCAAGCTCAGAAATTTTTAAAAGCTTATATTGAGCAATATCTTCAAGAGGAAATTATTGAAGAATCTCAAATTAGAAAACTGGCCTCTTTTCAACGTTTTCTTGAAGTTGCTGCTCTTATGAATGGAGAACTTTTAAATTATGCAAATGTTGGTTCTGATTGTGGAGTTTCAGGAAAAACGGTGCGGGAGTATTATCAAATTTTAGAAGAGACCTTGCTTGGTTTTACGCTTGAACCTTGGCGGAAAGTTAAAACAAGAAAGCTTATCGAGACAGCAAAGTTTTATCTTTTTGATCTTGGGGTTATTCGTTATTTAAAAGGCATAGATTCAATTTCTCCTCGTACACAAGAATTTGGAAATAGTTTTGAAACTTTTTTAATCAATGAAGTCAGGGCCTATTTAGGGTATAAACAATCATCGCAGCACCTTTTTTATTGGAAAACAACATCAGGACTTGAGGTTGATTTAATCATTGGGCAAATGAATGTAGCTTTGGAATTTAAATCAACTGACAAAGTTCGAAATGATCATTTAAATGGATTAAAAGCTATTATTGAGGAACAGCAACCTAAAAAAGCGATTCTTGTTTGCTTAGATACAGTTTCTAGGAAACTAGAAAATGGAATTAGAATTCTTCATTTTGAAAAATTCCTCGACGAACTTTGGGCCGGCAAAATTATTTGAGCTTTCTTAATTTAAAAAGAATGAGTAGCCCCGGAATAGCAAGAAGTGCACAACTTAAATAATAAATTTTCCACCCAACCGCTTCTGCAAACCATCCTGTCGGTGCGGAGAGAATAACTCTTGGCACTCCCATTAAACTTGAAAGGAGCGCATATTGTGTAGCGGTGAAACGCTTATTTGTAAGTGACCCCATGAAGGCCACATAAGCGCTTGTCCCCATCCCAAAGCAAAGATTTTCTAAAACAACAACAATCATTAAAAGCCAAAGTACTGGCCCTGTGTCACTTAAAAATGAAAGAGGTAAAATAGAAAGGGCCTGCAAAATTCCAAAAATCCAAAGGCCTTTATAAATTCCTAAACGATGAACAAAAGCTCCTCCAATAAAACTTCCCAGGAGCATGGCCGAAAGGCCGAATGTTTTTACGACGTAACCAATTTGAGTTTTTGTAAACCCAATATCCATATAAAAAGGAGTGGCCAGTGCACTGGCGAGTGTATCTCCTAATTTATAAAATAAAATAAAACTTAAAATCCAAAGGGCGTAATCTCTTTTAAAATAATCGAGAAAGGGGGCCACGATAGCTTCTCTGAGATTTTTTGGGAGGGGAGTATTTATAATAGGTTCATCAGCAAGGAGAGTTGTTAAAAGTCCCACTCCCATAAAAAGGGCCATAATGAGATAGACTTGTGACCAGGTAAAATGGTCTGCTAAAATAAGCGCCCCACTACTCGCTAAAATCATCCCCACTCGATAGCCATTCACAAAAAGCGAAGAACCTAGAGCGAGCTCATTATCAGAAAGAATTTCTCTTCTATACGCATCAAGGACTATATCTTGACTTGCACTTGCAAAAGTAACAAGGAGAGCGAGAAAGGCCACTATCCAAGGAGACTCTTTGGGATGAGCGAGCGCCATTGCGGCAATGGCCAAGGTTAAAAGAATTTGAGTAATGATGGCCCAACCTTTTCGTCTTCCTAAAAAAGGAGGAACGAAACGATCCATCAGGGGGGCCCATAAAAATTTCCAAGTATAAGGGAGTCCAACGAAGGCCATGAGGCCAATCGTTTTGAGATCAACGCCTTCATCTTTCATCCAAGCTTGCAATGCGGTCATCGTGAGAAGAAGGGGAAGGCCTGATGAAAAGCCCATGAATAAAGTAATGAGCATGCGTTTACTAAAAAGGGCCTTGCAAAAATCTGTCATTGATCACCTATAATTTTTCTCTGTAAAGGAGAGTGTGTTTATGACGTATTAAAACACGTCCTGCAGGATAACTGTCACCATTTTGTGAAATTTTTTGAAGAATCTCTTCTTTATTTTTACCAGGCACATAAAAAAAGAGTTTCCTTGAAGCAATGATGGCACTTAGGCTTAGGCTTAGGCGCTTATAATTGGCATGTTCACGTGGGGTCGTAATGATAAGTTTTCCATCGTTATTAAGATATTCTTCACCTGGAAAAAGTGAAGCTGTATGCCCATCTTCTCCTAGGCCTAAAATGAGAATATCAAAGGGTGTAAAATCTTTGAGGTCCTCTTGATATTGGGCAGTGGCTTCTTCAAGGGGGAGAAAGGGAAGAGGATAAATAAAACGTTTCGGTGACGAAATTAAATGGAATATGAAATGGTCTTTAACAAGTTTATAGTTACTATCGGGACTCTTGAAATCAGTGTAGCGCTCGTCTACTAAAAAAATAACAAGTTTTCTGATGATGGCCTGTGGAAGTAGTTTGGCCATTTTCTCATAAAGAAGGATAGGACTTTTCCCACCTGAAAGACCGAGAGAGCAAATTCCTCTTTGATTAACAACTTTTTGAATTTCGTCTGCAATTTCTTTTGCTGCAGTTGAGATTAAAGTTTCAATCGGCACATATTTTGATTCCATGCGTGTCCATTCCTTGAGATGAATTCGAACATTTCATCAGGCCCTAGTTGCCCTTTTTTATAAGTATACAGGGGAAAACTTTTTTCTTCCTCCCAAACTTTTAAAATTGGGTCAATTATTTTCCATGAAGCTTCAACTTCATCGCCACGAATGAAAAGGGAAGCGTCCCCCATGAGGGTATCAAGTATTAAACGTTCATAAGCATCAGAAAGACGACTTGAAAACTCATTGTGATAGCTAAAATCCATATCCACTGGAGCGAGTTTTAGCCCGGCCCCTGGGATTTTAGACATAAAATGCAGATGAATTCCTTCTTGAGGTTGAATTTTAAAAACGAGAACATTTGGTTCTATAGAATGAACATTACTATTTTTAAAGATTTTAGGAGGTACTTTTTTAAAAAAGATACTAATCTCTGTGCTTTTTTCCATGAGTGCCTTCCCTGATCGTATATAAAAAGGGGTATCGGCCCAGCGCCAGTTATCAATATTTAATTTTAGAGCAGAAAATGTTTCTGTTTGCGAGTTTTGTTTTACGCCTGCTTCGTTATGATAGCTAAGATATTGCCCTCGAATGCTTTGAACCTGAGTTGAAATGGAAGAAAGAAGTTTAACTTTTTCATCACGTATCGATTTTGCATTAATACTACTTGGTGGTTCCATGGCCAGCATCGCTAGCAGCTGGAGGGCATGATTTTGAATCACGTCTCTGGTTACGCCTGTGTGGTCAAAGTATTCTCCACGCCCTACAATCCCTAATTCTTCGGAGACATTGATGTCAACGTAGTCTATATAATTTCGGTTCCATAAAGGTTCAAAAATAATATTCGCAAACCTAAAGGCCAAAATATTTTGAACAGTTTCTTTTCCAAGATAATGGTCTATGCGGTAAATTTGATCCTCATTAAAATAGCTAAGAAGCGTTGTGTTTAATTCTTTAGCACTCGTGTAGTTTGTTCCAAAGGGTTTTTCAAAAATAAGACGTTTCCATGAATCACTTTTTTCTTTGGTGCAGATTTTTGTCTCATTTAAAAGAGAACTAATGGGAAGAACCTGCTCTGGGGGCACGGCCATATAAAAGAGGACGTTTTTAGGTTTTAAAGAAAGATGTTTTGAAAGTTTGTAAAAGTCTTCAATATTATCGTAACTACCACTAACGTAGCTTATATGATCAAAAAAAGTTGAAGGAATTTGATCGTAATTGGCCGCATCTTTGAGATGTTTTATGAAATTTTCATCGCTAAATGTTGTTCGTGAAAAACCAATAATACTAAAATTGGCGCCAAAAGCTTTCGCCTTATAAAGTTGCGCTAAAGCAGGAATAAGTTTTCTTTTGCTCAAATCGCCTGACGCCCCAAAAATAACAATACTAACTTCTTCTTTAAAGTTTGCCATTTAATCCTCCCACTCAGTATGGAAGGTTCCTTCTTTATCAATTCGTTTGTAAGTGTGGGCCCCAAAAAAATCTCTTTGGGCCTGAGTAAGATTGGCCGGAAGCTGATTTGATGTCATCGAATCGAAATAAGAAAGAGTTGCACTGAGGGCCGCAATGGGAATGCCTTCAAGAACGGCCATTGAGATGGCCTGTCTGAGATGAAGAATATTTTTTTCGATTAAATCTTTAAAGTAAGGTTGGTTTAACATGTTGATTGTATCATCTGTACTATATGCGTCGGCAATGTGGTTAAGCATTGTTGAGCGAATAATGCATCCTCCGCGCCAGACTTTTGCAATCTCTGAAAGATTGAGTTCAAGATGATATTCTTTTGAGGCCTTTGAAAGCATATCCATTCCCTCTGTATAGGCCAGTATTTTTCCAGAGAGGAGTGCCCCTTTAAGAATTTGGAAAACTTTTTCAAAATCCTCTTTTTGAGCTTTGCTTTTTTTCGGATATTTTGTTGAAAGAATTTTCCTTTCGCTTTTTGCTGATGATAAATAGCGAGCTTGAAGGGCAGCTGCGATAGCAGAAACTGGAGTTCCTAGATTTAAGGCCTCTTGAACGGTCCATTTGCCTGTGCCTTTACCTTCGGCCACATCAACAATTTTATCTACGATTAATCCATTATCACTTTGATTCTCATCTTTGTGTGTGAAAATTTTTGCGGTGATCTCGATGAGGTATGAGGAAAGTTCTGTATCATCAAAACGAGCAAAGAGTTTTTGAATTTGCTCATTGCTTAGTCCATAAATATTTTTAGCGATATCATAAATTTCTGCAATGATTTGCATATCGGCATATTCAATTCCATTGTGAACCATTTTTACAAAATGGCCTGCGCCGTTTTTTCCCATATAGCAAATGCAAGGGGTAGGGGCGAGGGCCGCTGTTTTTTCAAGAAGTGGAATCACTTTCATCACGGCGTCTTTATTACCTCCAGGCATAAGAGCTGGGCCTAGTAAGGCGCCTTTTTCTCCTCCTGAAATTCCCATACCAATGTACTCAATACCTTTGGCAGCAAGTTCAATCATGCGTCTTTCTGTATCTTTAAAAAATGAATTTCCGCTATCAATGAGGATGTCATTTTTTTCGAGATAAGGAAGAATTTGATTGATCATATCGTCAACGGGGCGTCCGGCCTTCACAAGTAAAATAATTTTTCGAGGAACTTCAAGTGAGGAAACAAATTCTTTCAGATCATACGTTGCCTTAATATTCGTTTTCTCGGCATTTTCTTTAATGAAGTTTTCAGTTGTATCTCTGGTTCTATTATAAACACTCACAGCGATATTTCGACTAGCAAGGTTAAGAACAAAATTTTGTCCCATGACTGCAAGACCAACAAGGCCGATATTAGATTTCATGATGATTCTTCCTTTTTATAAAAAAAAATTATTATACCACCATTAAGTGTTTAAGAGGCGGTAAATATTAAAACCCGATTAGAAAAATCTGTTATTTTTTTTCATTTTTTTTAAAGAAAATAGCTCTTAGCTATTTTTTTAAATTTAGGTCTATGTTAACGTTTTAGTACAATTATGAAGACAACAATATCAAAACTCGATACACGAAAATCATTATTACTCGAATGTGCTTGGGAAGTTTGTAATCAAGTCGGTGGCATTTACACTGTCATTAGATCAAAACTTCCGGCCGTCACCTCTCGCTGGGGAGAAAATTATTGCCTAATTGGGCCATATCTTTCTGACAACGTGATGGTGGAGTTCGCTCCCATTGACGATTTAACTGGCACCTTTGGGCACGCAGTGAAAGTCATGCGTGAGATGGGATTTGAAATTCATTATGGACGTTGGTTAGTCACTGGTCGCCCTCGTGTCATCCTTATTAATCCTTACTCAGCTTTTAATAATCTTTATAATATAAAAGCAGATTTGTGGCGTGATCATAAGATTCCTACTCCAACAGGAGATCATCTCATTGATCAAGTTGTCGCCTTTGGACACATTGTTCAAATCTTATTTGGTGTTCTTTGTCAGGCCAATAAAGGAAATAAACGTATCATCGCTCATATTCATGAGTGGATGGCCGGGACTGCTATACCAGAGATGCGTCGTGCGCGCTTGGATCTTTCTATCGTTTTTACAACTCATGCTACTATTTTAGGCCGCTATTTAGCGATGAACAGAGAAAATTTTTACGACCATTTACCTTATTATGATTGGGTTCAGGAATCCCGCAATTATAATATTGAAAGCCAAGTTTGTATTGAAAGGGCCGCGGCCCATGGGGCCCATGTTTTTACAACAGTCAGTGAAGTGACGGCCCGAGAATGTTCGCGTCTACTTGGGCGCGATCCTGATGTGATTGTTCCCAATGGTTTAAACATTCAGCGTTTCACAGCGTCTCATGAATTTCAAAATCAACATTTAAAATATAAAGCTAAAATTCATGAATTTGTCGAAGGCCATTTTTTTCCGACATATTCTTTTGATCTTGATAAGACAGTTTATTTTTTTACATCGGGCCGCTACGAATATAAAAATAAAGGTTTTGATGTCACCCTTGAAGCTCTAGCTCGTCTTAATTGGCGAATGAAACAAGAGGGCATCGACATGACTGTTGTCATGTTTTTTATTACAAAGCGTCCTGGAAGTGGAGTTAATCCTAAACTTCTTCAATCGCATGAGCTTTATTCAAAGGTGAAAAGTACCTGCGAGGAAATTCAAAAAATTGTTGGTGAAAAACTTTTTCAAGGCGCAGTCTCCACTCAAGATATGCGCCTTCCAAATTTAAATGATTTTGTCGACGAATACTGGCGCATGAGACTTAAGCGTACTTTGCAAGCCTGGCGTAGTAAGGAGTGGCCTACTGTCGTCACTCACGTACTTCAGGACCCTCAAAAAGATGAAATATTAAATTCTTTACGTCTGAGTAATTTAGTCAATGGCCCAGATGACAAAGTTAAAGTTATTTATCATCCTGATTTTATCAATTCACTAAGTCCAATCAATCTTCAAGATTATGATCAATTCGTGCGTGGCTGTCACTTGGGAGTATTCCCAAGTTATTATGAGCCTTGGGGTTATACACCTCTTGAGTGTATTGCTTGTGGCATTCCGACAGTAACTTGTGATCTTTCGGGATTTGGCGATTACGCTTTAAAAACAATAGCCGATCCTTCCGATAAGGGAGTTTATGTTCTTCAGCGCCTTAATCGTAGTTATGATGAAGCGGCCGAGCAATTAACAAACGATCTTTTCAATTTTGTAAAGCAGACAAGGCGTGAGCGTATTGCTCAACGAAATCGTGTTGAAAGTTTGGCCTCTGATTTTGACTGGGATAATTTAATAAGATTTTATGATCAGGCTTACTCTTTAACCGCGTGGCGCGAAGATTAAAGAGTCCATCCCAAAACCTTCATCTGCGTCGTTGCTCAATCGCTCGCTTGTGCGGCTTGCCTATAGCAAGCCTCCGCGCTCACTCAATCGCGCCTAGCATCTGAAGATTTTTGAATGGACTCTAGCAGACGACAGCTTATAATGAGATGTAATATATTTTTGTTCATTTTCACTTAATAACAAGCGAAGATTTTCTACGGAGGGATTTATGCGTTTATTTTCAGTACTTGGTTTTGCTCTTGCCTTGGCATTACCTGTTTTTGCAAAAGATGTCGTTTATAAAATTGACACAAAAAAATCAGTGGTCAATTGGACTGGCTCAAAATTAGTGGGTAAGCACAATGGGACTTTGAATTTCAAAGAGGGAACTTTAACTTTGAATGAAAAAGGCGAGCTTAAAGGGGGAGAGTTTCAAGTTGATATGAAATCCCTTACGAATAAAGATTTAGATGGAGAAATGAAGGGAAAGTTAGAAGGCCACTTAAAAAGTGAAGACTTTTTTTCTGTGGAAAAAAATCCAATCAGCTCACTTAAATTTGTAAGCGTAAAACTCAAAGCTAAAGGTGTTTATGCTGTTGAAGCGAATCTCACTATCAAAGGTAAGACTTCACCTGAGCCTGTAAAGTTTGATGCAACGATCGAAGTAAAAAATAAAATCTTGACTGGTAAAGCACCAATGAATTTTGACCGTACTGTTTATGATGTACGCTATGGTTCAGGAAAATTCTTTGAAAACTTAGGTGATAAAGTTATTAAAGACAATATTGAACTGACTGTTGAAGTAGTGGCCGTTCCATAATTAAAAAATTTGATGCCTTCTTGTTAAATATAACAAGAAGGCTTTATGGATAAAGTCTAATTAAATTATCGATATCGACGAATTCTTTTTTATCCGCTGAAAAACAACGATCAAAAATTTTCCATTGTCCTTTTATCTCAACTTCATAAATTTGGGGGAGTCCTCCTAGATGATAGCAAAGACCAAAACCTGGTGAGCCCATGGGCGAAATAAACTGCTTAAAACTAACATCAGTTTTAATTTTAGAAAAATAACATTTTTTATTTAAAATTGGTGTGCAGTTTTTAGAGCTAGGTTTTTCATCTTCAAAACAAAGAACTTCCTTTTGGATAATCGGTTTTTTGTGATCAATATAACGAGTCGTTAATTTTTCACAGGCAAAAACTTGAGTTTGGATACAACTGGCGACCAAAAATATATTGGTGAGAATTAATCTTTCCATGTTATAGTCCTTTAAAAACATCAGGGTTTATTTTTATCACCCAAACTGGATTTTTTTCTTCTAAGTAAATGACTTGCTTTATTGTGTCAGAGTATTGAAAAAATTGCTCTGCAATCCAGACGTGTCCATCTTTACATTCATAGTATGATGAATAGGGACTACATGATTTTCCCCAAGAGTTGCGCAGAAGATACTCGCAGCTTTGTGTTTCTTGATTAAAGCGTCGGCCAACAATGCTTGAAGCATGGTTGGGTAGCCAACCTGTTTTATGGTAATCAAATAGAAAGTCTGCTTTATAGTGAATGCCAACAATGTTTCCTTCATTTAGTTGTTTATCAATAGTACTCAATTGCGTTTTTTGTTCGTCAAAAAAATGTGTCATCTTTATTTGATACGCAGGTAAACTTGTATCTTTGTGGATTGGGCATTCTGTATCGACGAGCATTGAAAATAATTCATTCGTTTTAAAATCAAGAATAATTTGAGAGATTTTTTGTAACGTGATATTGGGAAAAAGTTCACTTAACGGCTCAGTCATTTTTTGATCGCATAGAAGTTGTTCAACCTCTTTTTTAGACTTGAGATTTTTGTCCGTTACCATTTCTTTAATTTTAATAAGACGATCTATGACTTTTTTTAAATTCACAAAGGAGTCTTTTGAAACTTCTTTCGGGTTAATTTTTAAGAATGAATAATCTGTCGAAGGGAGATCATTTTCAGTGCATATACCCTTATTTATTGCCTCATCTATGGCGAGATTGATAAAGCCACCTTCTGTGCTATCTTTAAAAAGAAGTTTTGAAAACGATGATCTATTATTATTAAATTTGGAGTTCATGAGTTTCGCCATGTAAACGGACGACGGATTTACTCCTGTTGCATTGGCAATAAGATCTGAAGCTGTATAAGCATAACACCAACCAATGGAGTCTTGATTCTTTGGAGCGGAAGCATCCAAAGGACTTTTTAAATTCATCACATCAGAGCATGATTCTTTTCTGTTGGGATTGGTTGACGGCGTTTTTTTTAGTTCAGTTACTACCTTATCATAGTCAGAAGGTGGTACTTGATATTCTTTTTTTAAGTCGAGATACATTTTTAAATGAGTTCCAATATTAAGATTTTGTTTTTGAAATTCTTCTATGTCTGTCTTGATGTTATCGAGCTCCGTTTGAATAACAGGCAAAAAATCCTTTAAAGTTTGTTTCTTGTAAAGTTCGACTTGTGTTGGATCACACTTCGCCCGATCTAAAATCATATTCAGTTTTTTAAAATTTTGATGTGATAAAGGTTTCTTTTTAAGAATGTCAAAAAAAGCTTCTCGGTAGTCAGTTGCGTAACCCAATTGTGCTTTGTCTTCACAAGTATTTTTAAGGGCATTAAAATAGTCATCAGCTTTTTTTGAACGGTAGGAATCCTCTGCATAAACAGCACAATAAATAAGACCACTAAAAATGGAAATACTTAGCACAATCATCGTTCGCATGAACTTTCTCCCAGTTTCATTCACTACTGAGTCTATCACCAAGCCCTGAATGTCTGTAGTGCTAGAATTTAATGCCTGAGTCGATGAAGCCGAGTAAAATAGTCACTTATGATAGGGGTGTTTATTTTTAATCGTTTGGGCCCGATAAAATTGCTCAACGAAAAGGACTCGGGCCAATTTGTGGGGAAAGGTGAGTGAGGAGAGTGAAAGTTTTTCTTTGGCCACTTTACGAATCGCTTCTCCATGTCCTTCAGCTCCGCCAATCACAAAAAAAAGTTTGCTGCTTTCTCTTTCTATAAGATTATTGATCCATTCAGAGAAGGCGGGGCTTTCAAAAGTTTTTCCCTTTTCTTCGAGGAGAACGATATAGGGATTACCTTTTTCAAGGTCGCGAATTTTTTTAAGCGCTTCTTCGGCCTCGACATCTTTATTTTCTGCGCTGGCCTTGACTTCAATTATTTTGAGACTGGGTGAGGTTATACGTTTGAGATATTCATTCTCAAGTGCTTCGAGATGTTGATCTTTCAGTTTTCCGAGAACAATGAGATGAACATCTTTCATAATAAAAAATAAGCTAAAAAAGATTCGCTCTAGAAATAATTTTCGTCTTCGTCTTTTTTGACAAGCTTTTCAGAAGGAGCTTCTGAAAAATAGTATGATTGTGGAATTGTTACTTGAGGAGCCGTTTTCCAAAGTTCATCAAGATCATAGACGAAACGTGCATCGTGAAGGAAAAGATGAACGATGATATCACCAAAATCAAGAAGAACCCAATTGCCATCCATGCCCTCAACAGAGAGGAGTTTTGTTCCATTGGCCTTCATTTGGCCCATCATCTCATCGGCCATCGCATGCAACTGAGTGGCGTTTCCAGCAGAAGAAAGGACAAAATAATCGCAAAGAGTGCTACGTCCTCTGACATCATAAATTTTTAATTCTGTGCCTTTGAAATTTCCCGCAATCCAAGCAGAGGCCATCGCTAAATTGAGAGGGAATTCAAATTTTGTTTCGTCAAAAATTTTACTTAATTCTTTTTTGATATAGTCGCTCATACCGTTTCCTGATCTTTGTTAATGGCCTTGTACATAAGAACTTTGAGTTTATCGATATTTTTGCCAGACACGGCCGAAATAGCGAGCACTTTGCGTTCTAATTGCTCTTCAAAATAATTTTGAATTTTAGAGATTTCTTCATCAGTCATTGCATCTGTTTTTGTAAGGCAGATGATTTCTTTTTTATTAGCGAGTTTTTCAGAATACTTTAAAAGCTCAGCGCGAATCGTGGCATAAAATTCCCAAGCTTCAAATTCATCAATGCAAAGTGAGCAATCGACGAGATGAACAAAGGCGCTTGTGCGTTCAATGTGCTTTAAAAATTTGATTCCTAAACCTTTACCTTCGGAGGCGTCTTCAATAAGGCCTGGGATATCGGCCACGACGTAAGAGTTTTCTCCTAAGGAGACAACGCCTAAGTTCGGTTCAAGTGTCGTGAAAGGGTAGTCAGCTATTTTTGGACGTGCCGCTGAGATCACAGAGATAAGAGTTGATTTACCTGCATTGGGTAATCCAACAAGCGCAATGTCGGCGAGAAGTTTTAATTCTAATTCAAGCTCAAGGTGCACACCGGCCTCACCTTCTTGAGCGTAACGGGGTGCTTGGTTTGTTGAAGTTTTAAAGTGGAGATTACCTAGTCCACCACGTCCACCTTTGGCCACGAGAATTTTTTCATCATGGGCCGTAAGGTCGGCGATCACTTCACCAGTATCCGCATTTTTAACAAGAGTCCCAACTGGAACTTTGATGACAAGATCAATCCCATCACGTCCATTGCACTGAGAGCCCATGCCATTTTCACCACTCGGGGCGACGAAATTTTTAATGCCTCTAAAATGAATGAGAGTATTGAGGCCTGTGTCAGCTTGAAAGTAGACATCTGCTCCACGTCCGCCGTCACCACCATCAGGGCCGCCATAGGGGATATATTTTTCTCGACGAAAGCTCGAACAGCCATTGCCACCAGTACCAGAGCTTATCGTAATTTTAACTTCATCAATAAATCGCATATAACCTAATAAAAAAGGAACCCAACAGGGGTTCCTTTTGAAGAATAAACTTGTTCGTACCTTAAAAAAATTAAGCAGTCACTACGGAAACGATTTTCTTCACCTTATTATAGGTGCTGAATTTCACTTTTCCTTCGCTCACAGCGTAGATTGTGAAATCGCTTCCCATTTTCACACCAAGACCTGGGTGAATGAGTGTGCCTTTTTGTCTAATGATAATGTTTCCAGAGATAACACTTTCACCGCCGTATTTCTTCACGCCACGCATTTTTGGGTTAGAATCACGACCGTTTGATGTTGAACCACCGGCTTTCTTGTGTGCCATAACGAACTCCCTCTATAACCTTCAAAAAATTATTTCAAATGTTTTTGTGCTACTTTATTTTCTGCATCGACTTTAGCGACATTGCCTTTACCATCATGAATTTCAGTGATCAAAAGGCCAGTATAAGACTGACGGTGACCTCTGCATTTTACATAACGTCCAGGTCTTCTCTTAAGAACAAGAACTTTTTTATCACGGGCCTGACGAATGATTTTTGCATTGATTTTTGCGCCGGCAACAGTAGGAAGTCCTACAAGAGCATTTTCGCCACCAATGAAAAGGACTTTATCAAACTCAACGCTTGCATCCACGTCTTTAGCTAGTTTCTCAACATCAATAATATCACCAGCTTTTACACAGTATTGGTGACCTGCAATTTCTACTATACCGTACATATGAACTCCTTAAACACTTTCTCAATTTTGAACTTATGAGTAATAGACAGTTTTTCATCCTATGTCAAGGAGAGAAAACAATGAAAGTCTCTAAAGTTATATTGTTTTGTTAAGATTTTTGCCAATCATCCGTAAAGGAAATGAGGAGGATCGTGATGAGTAAAATTCAAACACCAAAACCTAAAGGGAAAGATTCGCAGACGAATGAAGTGAGCTATTTTCAATTTTCAAAGGAACTCGCTTTACCCATTTATATAAAGGTTGATTTTTCGATCTTTGATAGAAAATTGGGCCTTCTTTTAAAAGAACTTCGTTTTGAGGAGCTCCCTAAAGATAAACATCAAAGCATTTTAGAAAATATACGCGAAAAAAATCATGCACGACTTCTTATTTTACAAGAGGCAACGTCCGTTGTTGCCCGACAGATTGACTCGGCCTTAGAGACTGATAAGTATGGTTTAGAAGGAATTACACCAAAAGAAGGGTATAGAGTTTATCGTTTTAAGGGGCAGGCACTCCTTGTTTATTCTTTTTCATCCGTCATTTGGCAGTTGGGATGTTTTTCTGATTTCGGCGCTGAAGGCAAAGGGCATTTTGAGGCGCGAATAATTCTTAATCGCTTTTTAAGTTGGGCCCTTTCTCCTCTGGGGATTATAGGTTTTTGGGGAGTTCCCGTTGATGAAGGTATAGTTGTGCTTAGGAATTTTGAATCAAAGGGTGAAGCTGTTTTTGCAGATGTGATGAATAAAAAGTTAATCACTCAAGATTCAATTATAAAAATGAGAGGGCGTTTTAATATTTTAAAACTAGATAGCACTCTTCGCGGAAGAAATATTAGAATGAATTCTGAAGAACTTATGGGATTTTTGACGACGCACTCTTCATTTTTTGATTATTCCGGACTTTCGATGGGTGTGCGCCAGATGATCCATGAACTTTCAAAACAGGCCCAAGGCCTCATTCACCCTCGAGAAAATTTCAAACCGAGAACAGACTTGTCATTGTAAGCTCCTCATGAAATTCTAAGGGCCATTACTGACGTCTTTTGAGAGATTGTGAGCAGAAATTATGAGTACATCTTGGTTCGATCCCGTTATTTTTTCTTTAGGCCCCCTTCAAGTCCGTTGGTACGGGTTGATGTATGTGATTGGCTTTGTGATTGGCGGACAACTTTTAAAAATAATGTGCAAGGAAGGCTATAGTAAAATTTCTGTAGAAAAAATTGATTCTTTCATTACCTATTTAATTATTGGGATGTTTATCGGGGCAAGATTAACTTATGTTTTTGTCTATAATTGGGAGTATTACTCACAAAATTTAAATGAGCTTTTGGCCGTCTGGAAGGGTGGATTAAGTTTTCATGGTGCCTTGATTGGAATGGTTGCTGCTCTTGTTTTATTTGCTCGTAAAAATAAACTTAAGTTTTTTGAAGTGAGTGATATTTTGGCCGTCGGTGTAGGGCCTGGTTTGTTTTTTGGACGAATTGGAAATTTTATTAATGGTGAACTTTGGGGAAGGGCCTCGAATGTTCCATGGGCGATGGTTTTTCCAGATGCAGGACCTTACCCTCGTCACCCTTCACAGCTTTATGAAGCCGTGCTTGAAGGCTTAGTTCTGTTTTTAGTTCTTTGGTTTTCTCATAAACGTTTTCGTTTTTACGGTATAGCTTCAGGGGCCTTTTTACTTATGTATGGCACTTTTCGTTTTGTCATTGAATTTTTCCGAGAACCTGATTCACAATTGGGATTTTTCTTTGGTGGCCTTACAATGGGGCAAATCCTTTGCTTTTTGATGATTATGGCCGGGGCACTTTTTATTCGAGCTGCTTTAAAAAAGAAGATTGTTATAACTTGTCATTAAGAGAAGTCGATGAGGCACTTTGTGATGGGACTAGTATTGGAGGAAGTGCCTTTGCGCTGAAGGGCGAATTTTCTTTTGTTGAAACAGCATTTTCAAATTTTTGTAAGAGAGTTTGGTAGTTAGGAAAATCAGGAGGAGCCGTGACGTTTTCCTCAGCATACCAGACAGGAAAGCAGGTTATGGTACAAGTTCCATTGTAGTATTTTTTGATTCCATCTTTTGATCCATTCCAAATATAAAGAGCACTTTCTTCTTTTTTGATGTAGCGGTCTTGTTTTCCGTAGCGGTTAATGAGCGTTTGATGAAAAAGATCATGGAGAAAATAATTCGGAAGGCGTGCGATAAAATCTGTACTTTTTTCCTTGAAAACTTGAATGAAGACGGGGAAACGATAACGTAAATGAGCGACATATACTTTCAGAATATAACTATCAACGTTTTGGTCAACTATTTCAAAGCGTGGATATTTTTTTTTAATTTCCCCAACTTCTTTTCCCGGGCGAAATGATTCAAAGGCCTCAGTACTAAAATTATAATTAGGAGGATCAACTTTCGCATCTAAAGTGGAAGTTAAAAAAAGGAAAACAAGGGGGATGAGTATTGGTTTTTTAATAATAAATATGGATGCCCCCCATCATGTTGACTGCAAAAGTGACGATCGAGACGATGACAAAAAGGATCAATAGAAAAAATGAAGGTGTGTCCATTAATTCATTATAATTTAAAATAAGACAAAGAGGGAGTGATAAAAAAGCTGACAAAAATAGTGCAGTAATTAAAAATACTTGTACTCTGGCCCAGAGACAAATATGATGTGAGGATAGGGTGACATGAAGTTGCCCCTACGATCGGCAAGGATTTTAATGAAAAACAAACTTTTATTCGGTCTACTTTCTATTGTTTGTTTTCTGTTGTCCGCATGTGGACATATTGAAACTAAAAATACAAAAAAAGAAAACACGAATACATTTATAGCCAGTAATAACGCTGTTGCCACACAAAAAGAAATAACAGATGAAGATTTAGATGCTGACGGTGACGCTATTGGGCCATCCGTCGATGAAGAATTGGCCAAACATCGTATTCTTGGGTCGGCCGCTATTTCAAAAGATGGGGCCTACGATGGGAAGACTTACTATCTTTATGGCGCAGAACATTTAAATTTACAGAATTATTATTTTGATATTCCTGTTGTTTATAATGATTCAGTTAAAAAATGGATTAATTATTTTCTTCATAAAGGACGTGGCTTTTTTGAACGCTATAGTGCAAGGGCAGGCCGTTATGCCCCAATGATGGGAAAAATTTTAGAGAGTCACGGCATTCCTCGTGATTTTATTTTCTTAGCGATGGCCGAATCTGGTTTTCAAAATAAAGCAAAATCACATGCGGCCGCTGTAGGGCCATGGCAGTTTATGAAACTGACTGGGCGAACCTATGGGTTAAAAAGTAATTGGTATATCGACGAACGTTACGATCCCATTAAGGCCACAATCGCAGCAAGTCGCTACTTAAAAAAACTTCATTCTGATTTTGGAGAGTGGGAACTTGCCGCTGCGGCTTACAATGCTGGTGAAGGAAAAGTAGGAAGAGCGATTGCCAGATACAGCACAGAAAATTTTTGGGATCTTTCAAAAGGGAAGTACCTTAAGGCCGAGACAAAAAATTATGTTCCTAAAATAATGGCCCTTGCGATCATTGGAAAAAATCTTCAAAATTTTGGCTTTGATGATATTGATTTTAAGGAACCTTTGGATTTTGATGAAGTGACAATTCAAGGAGGAACGGATCTTGTCCTTCTTTCTGAAAAAATTGGTTTAGATTTTGAAGAGCTTCAAGTGCTTAATCCAGAAGTTTTGCGTTGGTTTATTCCCTTACAAATGAAAGAGTATGTGCTTCGTTTGCCCATTGGTTTTAAAGCGAAATATGAACAATGTTGTACGAAAGAAAATTTTCAAGCAGTGGCCTTTCAAAGCGTGCGTATAGGGAAAAAAGGTGCCAGCGTAAGTGCTATTGCTAAGAAATTTAAAATCAAACCTTATGTGCTTGAAGATTTAAATAAGATAAGTTCTTCCGAACGCCTTGCAAATGGAACTGAAATCATTCTTCCTTTTCGAATTGGGCAAAACTTACGTGATTCAATGTATGCTGATCTTTATGAACTTCCTCGGAAACACCCTTTTAAAAAGAAAAATTTAAGGGCCAAACTTGAGGGAAGTAAGAAAAAATCAAAACGTGTCGTAAAAGTCACCGAAACATATACAGTGAAAAAAGGTGATACACTTTTAACAGTGGCAAAAAAAATGGGAGTCTCTGTTGATCATCTCATCAATTACAATTTAGGCCTTATTAATTCTCGAGGAATTAGAAGTGGTGATAAATTGATTGTGCGCGAGTAAAAAAGGTCACTCCTTATATTTTGCAATCATTATATTTTTTTTGAAGGGTAATGCATCATGAGTGGTATTTTTGATAAGTATAAAAAGAAAGCTGAAATTAAAAGCGAAAGACGCTTTCGTCGTTATCTTGTGGTAGGAAGCGATCTTCATGCTTTGAAAACATTTTATTATTTACAAAAAAAGTTTGGTAATGGGGATGTGGGATTATTAGCAGAAAAAAAATTAAGCGAAGATGATTTGCATCTTTTTGGCCCGAGTACGTTACGAGGAGAAGATAATTTTAAAATGCTTCATAAATACTTCCCCGCTTTTGAGCTGATGGCTTCAGAAAAGCCTAATCTTTTTTTAAAAGAAGGTGAATGGCGCGCATTTGGAGGCCGTTCGAAGGGGGAAATTCTTCTTGCTGGTGAAGAACATTTTATTTCTCATCGTGTTTATTTTAAAGAGAATGATTTTTTCGATAGTTTTATTCAAAAAGACAGTTTAACTGAAATACAAAAAAAATCGTTCATACGCTCGCCCTCTAAAATTTACAAACAAACGCCTGATGATCTTATTGAAAAAGTAAATTGGAAAATCGAATGCGTTGGTGGCGATACTTTTGAATGTGAGCATCTGATCTGGGCCTATAGTCCAGAGCGTTTTATGCGTGCTCTTGAAAGTAAAAATCTTTATTCTACTTCCTTCATTGAAATGTGTGAAAAATTTGCATCAAAGTGCGTTTTGTATGTCCGTCTTCATGCGAGTGAAAAATTAGTTGATGCCCAAGAGACTTTATTCATCCCTCTTAGCTATACTCACGAATGGGGGCATTTTATTGGTGAATGGACAGATATTGGAGAGGGGCAAAGAGGTGATTTTCTTCATTACATTGATAAAGAGCAGATGAATGAAGATGAAGTTGCGAAACGTCTTAGGCATTTAAAGAAAAGTTTGGAAAAATTATTTGAAAAATATGACGAAAAAAAAGTGCGCGAATTTGTAGCACTAAGTGAAAATGGTGGTTCTCACAAAATAGATTCTCCTGACAGCATTTTTGCCGCTGATGATTTTAACCACCTTTTTTTCGCAGGTGAAAATGCTCTATTTCCTAAAAGCAAAGTTCATCTTGAGTTATGTGATGATGCTATTAAAACTTCTGGCTTTACGAGGGCCAATCTGGCCCATGAGTTTCTTGTCAGATCCTTTGAAGACAATCAAAACTGTTGACAAAAAAATACGACAAATTGAAACTAAGAGTGATCACGATCCAGATCATTATTTATCATCAAGGAGTTCGTAGATGAAAAAAGTTTTATTCGTTGCCATTGGTTTATCGGTACTAACCAATAGTGCTTATGCTTCGAAGGCAAGGCAAAGTGCTTTGCAAAATTCTTTTCTTCTGACAGATACACGCGATATTCTTGTTAATCCTGCTGATCTTAATATTATGAAAAATTTTGTGATTACAGAGTGGGGGGCCAGTACTCAAGGGGCAAGCCCTAATGCCGAAGGTGGTTTTTTTAAAGATGCTGGCCGTTTTGCTTATGGGCTTTATCTTGGTGATGACAATACAAATGCACACAATACTGTAAGAACGAATGCTCATCTTCTTGAAAAAGATAATGTGATGAGCTTTTTCTTTGCAGGTGATATGGGAATTCAGTGGGGAGCGCGAGTTGATTATGCGACCTCTAAAAATGAAGTCACAGACAGGCAAGAACAAAGCTCTCTTGGTTTTTCACTTGGAACAAATTGGAAAGATCTCAAAGTAAGTGCTAACATTGATCTTAAAGATGTGTCTAAAAGTGCAACATCGACTGCTGCAACAAAGTATGAAGAAAAATTTGGTTATGATATTCAAGCACATTACGGAATAATGGGATTTGATCTTTTTGGGCAGTATAAAAAGCATGGTTACGATCTCACTAATTCTGGTGCAAAAGAATATAAATTATCTCTCTGGGCCGTTGGAATTGGTAAAGTTCATGAAGTGGCCAAAACCGCCCGACTTTTTACTGATTTAAAATGGAGTTCTTCAAAAGAGGAAGATAAAACGGTGACGACACCGACAGAGACCAAAGAAAATATTTTAAAGGTCACGGTTGGATATGAAGCTGATGCAACGTCATGGTTAGTTCTTCGTGGTGCCTTCTCTCAGCAAATGATGGGCTATCAAAAAAATATTAATGGTAAAAAAACAACGAACACAAATACAACTGATGTCTCGGCCGGAGCTACTTTTAATTTTGGTCAACTCAAAGTTGATGGGATGATTGGAACTGACAGTACTGGACAAAACACATCAACCACAGAAGGTGGTAATCTTCGCACAGATAACTTAATGACAACTGTGGCCGTTCATTATTGGTTCTAATTTCTCTTTGATTTTTCATTAAATGAGGCCCTTTCTTCTTTTGAAAGGGCCTTTTTTTTATGACTTATAGCTATTTAGGATGTTTTACAATCGGCAACTTAGTTGCCGAATAAATCCATAAACGGCAACTTAGTTGCCGATTGTAAATAGATGTGTTAGACTTTCTTATGGTAAAAAAAACAAAACATTATGAACGCCTTTTCGATTTAAAAGCGCTACTGAAAAAAAATAGCTTTTTTCTTTTTGGCCCTAGGGCCACAGGGAAAAGTTATCATATAAAAAAAGTGTTTCCGAGTATCCCTATTTTTGATTTGCTTGACGAGGATGTTTACGGACGTTTAGTTCGTAGACCCAAGCAGCTTTCCGAAGAAATTCCTGAAAAAACGAAATATGTTGTCATTGATGAGATACAAAAATGTCCAGCACTTCTTGATGAGGTTCATAGGCTCATTGAAAAACGAGGGATTCATTTTCTTTTAACTGGAAGTTCTGCTCGGAAATTGAAAAGGGGGGGAGCCAATATGTTAGGAGGGCGAGCATGGGAAGCTCACTACTTTCCACTTCTTTATAAAGAAATTGAAGATTTTAATTTAAATAAATATCTAACGATTGGTGGTCTCCCTCGAATTTATCTTTCAGAATTTCCAGATGAGGAATTAAAAGCCTATGTCCATCTTTATGTTCATGAAGAAATTAAAGCAGAAGCTTTAACAAGAAAAATTGAGAATTTTGTGCGGTTTTTAGATGTGATGGCCCTTTCAAATGGAAAGGAGATTAACTATCAAAAAATTGCGACTGACTCTGGAGTTCCGCCTCGTACAATTGAAAATTATATTGAGATTTTAAAAGACACGTTGATGGGAATTGAAATCAATCCTTTTTTATTAACAAAAAAGCGAAAAGCGATTACACGTGGAAAGTTTTATTTTTTTGATATCGGCGTTGTTAATTATATTTGTGGCATAAAAGAAATTCCTCCCAAAACCGAGTTATTTGGAAATGCTTTTGAACATTGGCTGGTTTTAGAATTAAATGCTTGGAATAGTCTTCAAAGAAAAGATTTTAAACTAAGCTATTGGCGTTCAGTTAATGGGCAGGAAGTAGATCTGATTTTAGGAAAAGAGCTTGCGCTTGAATTTAAATCTTCAAGCCGCATTGTTGATGAAGACCTAAAAGGTTTGAAGGCCTTAAAAGAAGAAGGCCTTATTAAAAAATTTATACTTATTTCACAAGATAAAATAAACCGCCAAAGCGATGGGGTAGAATTAATGTACTGGAAAGATTTTTTGAATCAGCTCTGGGATGGAAAAATTCTTTAGTTTTCATCAAACTTTATTTGTCGGGTATCAAAAAAAGAGGGCTTAATCTGAAAAGGGAGCACTTTGCCTAGGGTTTTAACTTGCTTCAAAAATAGAGTAATATTATTAAGCGCTCCCTTTTTAAGGCGCTCTTTTGGTTTTGAAACTTTTATTTATTTGTTAACTGATGTGAGGGAATATGAAAACTGTTTTAATTATTGTGGCCATGTCGTTTTTATTTGTTGCTTGCGGGAAGAGTAATTCGACGGGGGGAGATAATTCTAATACCTTTGTGAATCCTTTATCATCTTCACAAGTTTCAAATATCACGGATTTTTCAACTTTTAAGCAGGCAGTAAAAAATAATAATTTTGTTTCTCAGGGATACACTGACGTTAAGTATTATGGAACGAAACAGACAATTACAACAAATAAAAATGTCGTAGATCTTTTTATTATTAAAATACCTTACAGTATTTCAACAGGTGGAAACTCCTCGTCAGTGTATAGGCAATATAATTCTGTAACTGGGTCTTTAATACATGAAAGTAAAGCCACCACGATAGCAACGCTTACAAGCTATCTCGGAAATATTCTTGATCAGGCTGTGAATTACTATCCTTGTCAGCAAGGGGGATGTTTTGTTGTGTATTCAAATGGGTTTTATTATGCGATCGACTTAAAATGGCCGATTGCTGCAAATCCTGTTCAGATTGCAAGCTCCGCTGAGATCATTACTTTAATCGGATATCAAGTGATTCAACAATAAAAAAATGTCTCATCGGTGTGGATTTTAATCTGACTTCTTGTTCTCATATTAATTGACAAAACTTTAATTGCATCACATAAGAAAATCAAAGCTCACATGACTGTGAGCGCCACATATTTCCCTTTGTAATACTTTACAAAAATAATTCACTAAGCGCACGAAGTTTAACTTAAAAGAATTTTTATAAGGGAGATTACGATGAAAAGTTTCATGTTAGCGTTGTTTTTTATTCCAAGTATTGTTTTGGCATGCCCAAATATCACGGGTGTTTATAAAACTTGTCACTCAGAAATTAAACCAATGAAAGGTGAGTTTAAGATAGATCAGTCGTTAGTGGGTGGTGTTGAGAAATATGAAATTCAATATACAAGTGATGTTGGCGATATTCAAAATCAAGAAATATATACGGATGGGCGCTTACTTAAAACGAAACAAACAATTCCAACGATTGGTATAAAAGTTAACGTTGAAGGGAATGCGATCTGTGATGGTGAGACTGTCATTTCTAATGGGAAGGCTTTTTTATTTGGAATTAATGTTGGAAATTATTCAACCATACTCTCAAGAGAAGGCGATATTTTAGTCATGAAAGTCAAAGCACAATATCTTGGGCAAACTGTTTTAAAATTAATTGAATGTAAGTATTAATGAGATGAGTAAAAACTAATAAATTCTTACTTTATTTTTTCTTCAGTATTTTCAATAGTTTTTTTAAGAGTTTTTTGAAGCATATTTTTCCTTTGATCATTTGTTCCTCTTATTTTCAGTTATAATATATTTGTTCGTTTTTGCGTTCGAAAACCTTTTCTAAACGTAGTTTAGAGACTTGTACACCAGGGAGGGAGTATTATGGTTACGAAAACGTTATTGGCCAGTATGATTGCTTTGTCCGTTACGGGACATGCGGCGACAACGCCAGATGCGCTTGCAAAGAAAGTAAGTGAAGCGCCGTCTGCTTCGCCAGAGTCGACAACATTTTCTATAAAAAATGTCGTTGGAATTTTAAACAACATTAATGAAAATTATAAACCGTCAAACTGTGTTGAAAAAACGTTTAAGAAAAATTCATATAAATTTGCAACAACGTATAATGAAGCTGGAGCGCCTTGTAAGGTTTATGATCTTTCGTTTATGACGATTACAACACCGACGAAAGTGACAGCACTTCCTTTACAGGAATTTACAGCTGATGATTATGCTGCTTGGTTAAATGGTGATAAGCAGTTTGTCTATGATCGTATTCAAAATTTTAAATCAACTTTTGGTATTTCACAGTTTGCCGGAACCTGGGCGGCCAAGCTTGATTTTAAAAACAAAAGTACAAATCATTTGGATTCATTTACTCTTGATGATTTAAATGTCGATCAGGCCTTCACTTCAACGTATCCTGAAAAAGATGAAGTTTTAAAAGCGCTTCAACTTGCTGGTATTGATGATGCCGATCCTCTTTACGCTATCGCCAATGATCCACGATCCATTCTTTCAAAAATTAAAATTAATTGGAATGATCTTGAAAAAATTTATGAAGTGTTTATAGATTTTGATTTCTTACCTATTAAAGGGCCTGTTCATCTTGTTGATTACAATCGTCCTTATGATATGGCCGCCAATAGCATCATTCGTTCGCTTGTTTTTAAAGTTCTTAATACATTAAGTGGGGCGATCCCTGAGCCTACGACACAAAAGATTGTTAAGGTTGTTCTTAATGATGTTTCTGAATTTTTAGATCTTACTTACAAACTTCACTTAAATGCCCTTGAAGATACTCTTCGTTTAAACATAGATGGAAAAGTGGCCACTTCCATTCCACAAGCTGAAGCGAAGCGTGCTCTTAATCTTGTTCATGCTAGTAAGTCATCACTTCTTACTCAGTATCTTACTTCGCTTATTTCTGGGCAAACTTTTGACATAATGAAGATGGAAGAAATTGGAAATCAAGCGAGGTTTCAAACTGAGAAGCAAAGAAACTCTACTTCGGCCAATTTAAATTCTAATCTTTATTGGAACAATGGCTGTGATATGTCTCAGATTCATAGCTACTATGGGCTTTGTAAAAAAGAGGGACAAAATTTTGGACTCTATTCTCTTCTTTCAGAGAGAAAAGTTCTTTTTTGGAGTTTAGGCGCTTCGCCAATTTATTATTTTAAATCTCCAGCAGCTGTGCCGCTTATCCGCTATACTTCATGGCTTCTTTCATTAGGAGCAAGAATAGCACCACTTCCTATTAATTCACTCATCACAAATCAGCTTGTTTCTATTCTTAAAAGTTTTGCGACCACAGGTATAGATGATGAAGCTTATCTTCTCAACTACTACACAGAACTTAAGTATAGTAACAATGCTCCTGATGCTATGGGCGTTCAGATCATGCCTTATCTCTATGCTCAAAACATTGTTCCTTGGATGCCTAAGACGGAAAAATGGGAAAATGCTGTGATTAACGGTAATGGTGAACTACTTAAGAAACTTGTAAAATAAAAAGAGAATTAAAAAGTTAATTTTTGTGCCCACATCTAAATGGTGTGGGCTTTTTTAGGCAGAATCGAGAAGTAATGTGCTGAAAATAGATGAGATTCTTTATCTATAAATTCAAAGCTGATGAATATTGATTTTTTTTTACTGCGGAATATCTCTCGTGAAATCTGTGGCCATTTGAAATTGAATATCGAAGCAATCGCTTGGCCACACATAAGAGTAAGGACAATATTGCGCCTTCTCTGCTGTCGATGCGTTTGCATAAAAGATGTCGCAATCATAATTCCACTTCACATTAAAAATATCGATTTGAAAACTTGAGGCGCCAGTCGGAGGAAGCATTTCTGCGACGGCAGAACAATCTCCCACGTTGCTTTCTAAAGTTTGAATAGAAGAGTAAGAGCTAGCTCCCACGGCCTTCACGCCAAAGGTGACTTGTAATTTTGTATAAGGCATAGATGCGTAAGGGCAGCTCGCGCCATAGTTTGTAGTGGCCACACCAGGGGAAGCTTTAGCAAGCAAACGAATATTTAAGCGCGAGTCTGTTGAAAAAAATGTTTTATTTTTCCAGACAGGGTCAGTGATGCTTGACCAGAGAACTTGGCCGTAAGTTCGACTTCCCTTATTTATGATTGGATTAATTTTATAGTACTCAATTGTTTGACTGCCAGTTCCTCGTGCCGAGCAAATAGGTAGAGGTGTTGGCGTCGGTGTTGGCGTCCCTGTGCCATAGATCGTAGGTGTCGCTGTTGGATAGATTGGGTAATTATAGCCATTGCTCCCAGTATTTGATGAGGTTTTTGTTGTTGTTTTCATTTTGGGTTGGCAACTCGCAAGGAGCGCACACATTAAAAAAACGAGCATAATTTTATTCATGGATAGTCCTTATGTTGCTCATCCACAGTTCTCACTTCCTTATCGGTCAACTTTTTAATTTTCTTAATCTTTACTGTTAATTCTCTGTTAATTGATAGAATTTAATAGAGAAAGAATTCTAATTGCTTGGAATTATTATGGGGGCAAAAAGCGTCGTGGTTTGCTATGCCTCCTGACAGTTGCTAGAATAGATGGGAATGAGCGAGCCGTTTGAACCTCATATTCAAAAAATTATTCCTGAGCTTTTTAGCTTCGGATACGCCTTAATCCCAGATGATTTGCAGGCCGGGCAGCTTGTCATCGATGCTCTTGCTTCATTTTCTGCTTTAAATAAAGAGAAACTCATGGAGCTTACAGATGCTAATGATGATGAATTGCAAAAAATTTGTTTTGGGGAAATTAAACGTCAGATTTATAGAAATATGTTTCAAATTGGGAAGCGCCGTTGTGAGCAATTACCGGCGATTTGCCAAGAAAAAAACAAATTTCAAGCTTTTTATAAACTTTCAGTTTCAAAGAGGGCCATTTTGTTTTTAAAGCAAAAAGCGCTTGTTTCTCTTTCGGATATTGAGTTTATAACGGGCATAGAACACCTTGAGATCATTTCACGCCTACATACTTCGCGTGAGGAACTTGTGTCTCAGGCCTAACGGAGGTTGATTTGTTAATGGATGAACATTTATCGCATTCTTCTTTGAAGTCTTCTTTGAAATTTAAAAACAATGAATTATTAAAAAAAGATTTTTTCCCTAAAACCAAGTGTATACATTCACGAAAAATAATGAATTTGTGTGATTTTTCTGAAGATGAAAAAGAGATTTCTCTTTTTGAAAAACATGCTACGGACTGTGATGACTGTCAAAAAGCATCTATCGCTGCTCGATTTTATTTAAAAATGACCGATGAAGCGATTCCTTTGTTTAGGCCTAGCTCCGAAATGCTTGAAGGCCTTCATACGGAAATGGGGGAGATCTTTTCACGCCTTAATTTTAAAAATGCGGAAGAGACTTTTACTCAAAAATGGGCATGGCTTAAAAAAACTGAAATTGTTGTTGCTGATTTTTTTAATATTTTAATTTCTTGGAAAATGATTCCTGTCTATCTTATCGCAGGAATACTTTTTATGTTTCTTATTCATTAAAATTGCCCACTCGTGACGAGCTGGTAGTACATTGTAAAATTGCCATTTTTTCCGAGGTAAGCTTTTGGGGGATTCGGTAGCGAATGAATATTTTCTAAAGTATTTTCAAAAAGTTTTTCCATGTCGTCACTAAGAGACCATTGAAGAATTTTTATCGTGACAACATTACCTTCTTTATCAAAGGTAATTTTTCCGACCATTGTGTGTTTTTCTTTTCCAAAGGTTCTTTTTAAATTTGGTCTTGTTACAGAAATCTCGTTATATGATTTTAAAAAAGAGTTAACGTAAGAAATAAAAGTTCTTTTTTGAAAGGCATAGAAGATTTTTTCTGTCGAATTAAGTTCATCTTCACTGACGCCCTCGGGGGGAGTGAAATTGATGTTAAAACCGGCCACTTTAAGGGCGCGTGCATCTTCATCGTCAACAGAGAGCTCTTGTAAAATTCTGTTGTTTAAATCTTTATCTCTGGATTGATTTTTAAAACGGGGAGGATTTTTTTCAAAACCTTTGGCAATCGTTATCCCTGAGCGGCTTTGATAGGATGTTATGATCTTCTCACTTACTTGCGCATTTTCAGCACTTAAATCAGCAAGGGTTACCGTTTTTTTTGCTCCTTCCCTATTATGATCGGCCTTTTGTCCAGGATGGATAATTTTTTCAGCAAAGTTTTTTTGCCCGTCTTTGACCCCCAATGTTTTAAATTTTGGAAGATCAATCTTTTCAAGTTCAATTTCAGTGAGTTGGCGTTTGGAAGTCTCTTGAGGGGAAGTCTTTACTTGCACAAGGGCGATAATCATAAAGCAGGCTAAATGCCAGAGAATAGATAAAATAGCGAGAAGGGCGAAGCCAAGCCATTGGTATGAACCTCCTTTTTGCTCTTCAAATTTTAAATGTGTTTGCCTCAAATCACGATTCATTATTCTGAGTTTTAACTGAGAGAATGCTTTTGTCTAGTGGGTCGCATAAAAAGAATAAAGGATGTCCTTTCCTCAACGAGTGAGCTTGACTGAAGTTAGACGAAATGCGAAAATACTAGGGACGAGTTAAGGTGCGACTATACCTTAAGGATGCCTAATGAAGTCTAAATTATTATTTTTCTTTTCAAATAAAAGACCTTTTTTTGTGGCCACACTCGTTGGTGCCCTTACTTTATCTGGTTTATATTTAAAAAATTTTTCCTCACAAAAAATCCAGTTAGCAAATTTGAGTGAAGGAGTTCAAACTTGTTTTTTACGAATTAATCAAAGTTATACGGCGAAACTTTTGGCCCAAAATAATGGTGACTACTTAGGGAATAATTTTTTCACAACAAGTGAAGAATGTTTTGCGGAAGCGATAACGACTGTTAAAAATCAGTTTAAGGGTGAGGCCAAAACTCTTTTTAAAAACCTTAATGCCCTTTCAAGTGAAGTTCATACTTTTCATGAAAAATTGAGAACCTCTGAGGGCAATACTGAAATACTTGCAACAACTTTTGTGAGTATTGAAAATTTAAAAGTTGAAACACAAGATAGTGTTGTCACTTTACAAGAAGATATTCAAAATGATTTGAATTTGACTCGCTATTTATTTTATCTTTTTTCTGGGCTTTTTCCTTTGCTTCTTCTTTGGGAGTATCTTGGAAAAAAAAGAGAGGAGAAGCGTTTAGAAATGTTAGAGCAGGAGGCGACAACTCTTCTAGAAGAAGGAGATACGCGTGAGGATTTACGTGTTGAAACACTTTTAAAACGCGCTTTAACTTCTGAACAACTCTCACAATGTTCTCGTCTTTTTGAAGTTTGGAATAAAACGCGTCAGCTTCCCCAAAATAAACTTCCCCAAGAATTGACAGCACCGATGAAGGTAAAACCTCCCCAACAAGAAATTTTTGAAGAAATTAAAAATGATTTTGATAGGCCCGTTTTGGGGACACATTTAAAAGAAGTTGAAGTCGAACTTCTTTTGGCAAAAGTTGTTGATAGTCTTTCTGGAAAAATTTTCACCTCAGGGATTAGACTCGATTTAGATGTGGCTTCTGATTTGTGCGCTTTAGGGCGAGAAGAAAGCCTTGAGCAACTTCTTTACCATACGACTTTGCATTCTCTTAATTCACTTTCTGAGACATCAGGTTTGCGTCGTTTATGTATTTCTGCAAAAGCTTTTGGAAATCACATTGATTTAGAATTTTTTAACAATGGTGAATTTTTGGCCGAAGATAGTCTTGAAGTGACTCTTTGCCACGAACTCATTAAAGAGGTTGGTGGACAATTTCTTTTTGAAAATATTATGAAAGAAAAAAAGAAGAGCGGAACTAAAATAAAAATAAGATTGAATTCTTCGTTGGTAGATCCCAAGCGACTTGTTTCTCTTAAAAAGGGAAAAAAGAAAGATCTTATGCGTGAACTTTCCTCTTCTTCTTCCTCCTCCTCCACACTCTAATTTATTTTGCGCGTGAGATCTCACGTGAGATTGTTTTCTCAATAAGTAAAACGCATGTCTTGGCCATTTTTTCGAATGTATTGGCCACAAGCTCATAATTGCCTAAGACAGAAACGAGTTCATTATTTGAAGGTAATTTTAAGCAATTAAGAAGCATTCCTATTTGTTTGCCTTGGGCCTTCTCTAAAATGAACTCTGCAAATTTAAGCATAACAAAAGGCGCGTGCAGTCTGACGATGGTTTGGTTGTTGGCATTTAGCTCGAGACAAGAATCACCAGCTTCTGTTTTATTTAAGGCCACATGCCCAAGCGAGACATTAAGGGCCTGCGGGTGATTAACACAAAGTTCTGTAAAAAGATCAGGATGATTCGTTGGAAAAATTGTAAAAGTTTTGAGTTTGATAAGTTCAGCAATGATAACTGGATTTTGAAAGTGGGCCGCATTTTTTTGATGCTCAATTTTTTCGAGAGCTTCATCGATATTTTGCTTAAATCCGACAAGAAGTCCGAGGCAGTACCAAGGGTGATTTTGGGCCAATTCTTCCCAGCTGTTTATATGTGTTTCAAACTTGTTGGTCAAAACAAGGGAATCCATCTTGAGAAGCTCAGGACTTTTTGTCCCGAAAAGGCCAAGAGGCGCTAGCTCACTTTGACTTGGAGAGATGTTGAGAGCAAAGAAGGCCGGAATAAGAAGTCCTTTAATTTTTGAGCGTAAATTACTGGCGTTTCCACCTAGAGAAATTTGAACAACTTGTGTTCCAATTTTTGTTGAGAAATATTCTCTAAAAAGATTGATGTTGATATCAGCTATTTTTGAAATTAATCCAAAATAATTATAATAAGCCGTTCCAAATTTTTCTAACTTTGCAGGATATGTATCAAAGGATGTTATTTCTAAACGCACTTTATCGGTGTTACTTCGATCGACAATAAGTAAAAGAGGGTAGTTGTTGCAAGACTCGCTGCTCATACTCAATAAGTTCGTTGTTTGTTCCTCTCTTATATTTTCGATACGAAAAAATTTATCAAAGGGTAAACAGGCCTGAGCAAGATTACGAATAAAACTTGGATGAGTAATGCAATGAGGATCATCGTTATCAGATTGGACGATTCTACCGTCAATAATAAAATCTTGGTGAAATTGGAAAGTCAGATTTTCGCCTAAGTCAGCCTGGTGAATAGGTAGATGGAGGTTGCGTGAATTTTGTAAAAAGGATGAAAAATATTCTACCCATGTTTGGAATTTAGAAAAAGTTTTAAGCTCCCCTTCTAATCGAAAGGTACGGCATTGTTCTTTACGGCTTTGGAGCGCAAGGCTTGGGCCATAGTTCGCACCGTGTTCGCGTCTTGTAAAAATATAAAAGTAACTAGGAATCTCTCCACGGCCAGAAAGTTTTTCAAAATTAAAGAGGGCCACAAGTTTAAAGTCATCAAAAAGTTGACGTGTCTTATCTTCTTGGCTTGGAACAAAAAGTTTTTGATTACTCATGACCATCAGTACGCCATCACTAGCGAGTGATTTGGCTTCGCTCGTGATTCGAAAAAGAAGAGCGTTGTGAGGGTTTCGCGGAGGAAGGTCAGATAAATTGAGGACAATACGGCGATAAAAAATTTGCTCTTGATTTAAAATGGAACATTGTCCATAGGCTTCTATTCCGTTTATCTCATATCGTTGTCTCATGACAGAAGCTAAGAGTTTGACAGGGGCATGCTTCAATTTTGAAGCCATTTCACTTAGAAAAGTGAGAAATTGAAGTTCTTGGCAATAGCGAACAAAGCTTCCACTGAAAAAAGTATTTCCGATGAAGTTAGGGCAAATAAGTTCTTTCCAATCATCCTCGCGCGTTTTTAGATGATGCTCTTGCGCAAGCCAGTGGGAAAGAATAAGGGCCGAAAGATGGTTACCAGTAAGTTTCACATTTTGGATTTCTGGGCCATTCTTGTCATAATTTGTCTGAGGATTTTTAGGAGAAGGAAGAGATTCAAGCCAAGAAGGGAGAACAAGTTCTAATTCATTGAGGAAGAGCCCAAAACTTTTATGAGAAAGGGCATGTGAAAATTCTTTATCTTTAAAATGAACACGACTTTTTTCATCTTCATTTTCGTTTTCGTTTCCTGAAGTAGAGTAGGTACACATTTTCATCATTTGTGTTATCGAAACAAGATGAAAGTTTTTTGCCAAATCAAAAATTCGGTCTTGAAAATGGGCCGCAGGTCGATACCAACTATATTGGTTAGGTCTTAGTGCTTCACAACTAAGCTCATATGAACTTCCTTTCGGAAATATTTTTTCAAGAAAAGAGCCTGGGTTTTGCAAACCTAGTTTATCAAAAGTTTTATTTGCCGCTCGACAAAAATGAGTAATGAAACGAATTTTAAAAACATAAACAGTGACTGTTTTTAAAGCATAACTTTTTAGAAAGTTTTTGAGGGTTTTTTGATAGAGAGATTCTTTGTTGTAAACATTCTCCCAAAAAAACTCTGGACTATCTAGGCCTTTGAGGGTGATTTCTTCAGCAATAGTATAAGAAATAAATTCATCATAGATAGAGCGTTTTAGACTCGGGGGAAGTGCATTTTTTTGAAGGAGAAATTGAAAGGCCTCAAGTGAAAGATCTTCAATAAGATTTGAAATATTTAACGCAGAAGAAGTCATAAGACTTTCTCCGCTCCAGCCGGCCACACAATAATTAGCAGGTGAAAATTCGTTATGAAGTCCTATTTCTTCGTGAATATCTTTCAGCGTCTTCTTTTTCGAAGAAAGAATATAAGATGAAAGCCAATGCTCGGCCTTAAATTGCCCAGGGTAATTCAAGTTTTGATTCCTTAAAAATTAATTAAAATACTTATCACCCAATCATTGGGTGAGTTTAGTGGGAAGACTTTAAGAAATCTTGCTAAGACAGGCCACTTAAAAAATCATAAAAAATGGAAAAGTTTTTGTGGCAAAGCGTGTTATTGTGGTTCTATGACCTTCTTGAAAATAAATAATATTGCGAAGAGGAAAAGGAGAGAGGAGAATAGTTAAAATTTTGAGAAAAAAGGAAAAAAAATGTTTACAGATCAATTTATTAAAGAAATGCCTAAAACAGACCTTCATTTACATCTTGACGGTTCCTTACGTCTCAATACTCTCATTGAGCTTGCTAAAAAAGATAAGATTGAACTTCCTTCCTATACAGAAGAAGGTTTAAGAGAACTTGTTTTTAAAGATAAATATAATAGTCTTCTTGAATACCTTCATGGTTTTATGTACACCTGCGCGGCCATGAGAAGGGCCGAAAATCTAGAACGAGTTTCCTATGAGCTTGCTATTGATAATCAAAAAGAAGGCGTTCGCTATATTGAAATTCGTTTTGCTCCTCAGTTACATGTTGATAATGCCGATGTGACAATGAAGGTTGTCCTAGAGTCTGTGAACAAAGGTTTGGCCCGTGCCGAAAAAGAATTTAATTCTCGTCCTGAAGTTGTAAATAAAGAAGAACCTCCTTTTAAATATGGGATCATTACTTGTGCGATGAGAATGTTTGGGCAAAGTTTTTCGCCTTATTATAATAACTTTTTTTCTCTTCACCGTTATTCTGAACCAATGGAAGTGATACGCATGGGTGCTTTAGAACTTGCTAAAGCGGTTGTGAGAATTCGTGATGAAGAAGGCATTCCTATTGTTGGTTTTGATTTGGCCGGGCAGGAAGCTGGTTATCCTGCTTCGGATTTTGTTGAGGCCTATAATTACGTTCATAAAAATTTTATGCATAAGACTGTTCACGCTGGTGAAGCTTATGGGGCAGAAAGTATTTTTCAGGCCATTACTGATTTGCACGCAGATCGTATTGGACATGGCTATTATATGTTTGATGAAACGAAAGTGACCGCGCCAGAAATCCAAAATAAAGAAGCTTACGTGAATCGACTTTCTTCCTATGTGGCCGAGCAAAGAACCACGGTGGAAGTTTGTTTGACAAGTAACTTGCAAACAAATCCTGAAATTAAAGATATCAAAGATCATTCCATTAAAAAGATGTTGGAAAAAAGATTTTCGGTGACTTTTTGTACAGACAATCGCTTGATCTCAAATACAACTGTCTGCAAAGAACTTCGTTTGGCCGTTGATAATTTTAGCATTCGTCCTAAGGATTTAAAAAATATTGTTCTCTACGGATTTAAGCGTAGTTTTTATCCTGGCCCTTATTCTGAGCGCAGACAATATGTTCGTCAGGTGATGAATTATTATGACAAAATTGCGAAGAAGCATGGAGTGGAGTAGGATAAATTTATTCTCTAAATTTGATTCCCACTTTGATAAGCTCTGTATCGACATTGGCAAGCCAGACGACTTCAGCATAAAGAGGAAGTAATTCTCCCACTTTTATGATAACGATATCTTGCTTGCGGATTTTAGTGGTGATACGAGCGACGAAGGAACAGCCACCTCGAGATTCACTGAGAGCGAGGCCAATGACAGTAGGACAGAAATCTTCTTTGAGGCCTTCTGTTCGTGTATCAACTAAGACTAGGCTTTCGAGTTCTTGGGGTTTGTAGCGCATGTGGGCACGCTTACTTATATTTTTATTTTCCATAAAACCTCGCTTGGATAGAGATGATCCATTATAGCAAAGAGGAGCATTTTTACGAAGACGGCAAAAGAGTTACTTATTTTTTCATTTCCCATTATAGTGGGGCAATTAGGTCAAATGCTTATTGGGGTAAGCGATGTTTTTGTAGCGGGCCGGCATTCGACGGAGTATTTAGCGGCGGTAGGCTTAGCAATGGGAATTATTGCTCCTGTTTTTGTCGTAGGCCTAGGCTTTTTATTTGGAACTTCGGCGGTTATTTCAAGACATCGTGGTGAGGGCAAAGAAGTTGATCAGTACTTGTTTAGTTCGATCATTTATTCTTTAGGATTGTCCCTTCTTTTTATTCTCCTTTCGATTGCTACGAAATGGCTGGTCCCTTATCTAGGTTTTGAGCAAGGGCTTGTACCTCTTATTCAAGATTATATTTTATATTTTGCTTTTTCTTTTTTAGGGGCCTACGTCTTTCAAGTGTTGCGTGAATTTTTACAAGGTAAAGAGGATGTTATTTTTGCAAATTTTATTTCAATTGCGACTGTAGGTCTTAATGTCCTTTTTTGTTTTATTCTTGTTTTTGGTTACAAATTTATTCCTGCACTAGGCATCAAAGGACTTGCTCTTGGTTCAATTTTGGCGAGAGTCTTGGCCGCAATATTTCTTCTCATCTATTCCTGGCGTTTTTTTAAAAGTTATAAAATTGACTGGATTTATATTCGTGAAGTTTTCTCTTTAAGCTGGCCTATTGCCATTAGTATTCTCGTCGAAGTTGGCGCTTTTTCATTTTGTACAATTATGATTGGGCGCATGGGGCTTTTTCAGGCAGCTGCCCATAATATTGTTATTAATTTAACATCAGTTACTTTTATGGTTCCTCTCGCCATTTCAACAGCGATTGCTGTGAAGATTTCTTATGCTTATGGACAAAAAAATTATCCTGATATTTTAAGATATACGAAAGCGGGACTTACTCTTTCACTTCTTTTTATGTCCTGCACGGGACTTTCATTTTATTTTATACCCAATGTTTTTTCTCAGATATTTACAGATAATACTCAAGTCATACAAATTGTAGCGACTCTTCTTATTGCTGTGGCCTTATTTCAAATTTTTGATGGTACGCAAATTTGTTTGGCAGGGGCACTTCGAGGAGTGGGGCATTCACAACCTCAGGCCTACATTATGTTTTTGGGGTATTGGGTTTTAGGACTTCCTCTTGGTTGGTACTTGGCCAATATTCAAAATTTATATGCATTTGGTTTTTGGCTCGGACTTGCTCTGGCCCTTTCCATTGCAGGAATTTCGATGTTGCTTGCTGTGATTTATTTCTATAAAAAGATAAAAAAAGAATGTGTTAATATTTTTTAAAATGACTGGCCTCTCTACCAAATAAGTTTAAGTATTTAAAATCGTAATGACGTTATTTCGATAATATTTATGAAATCTCTAGCGCTTTCATTAGAAGATAAGACTTCGGAGGCCTTAAAATTTCTTCACTCATGGTTTCAAATCGTCTACGAAGATTTTCTGATTCTTTAAAGTTAAGACTTGGAAATAATTTCTTTCTTAGTGCTTTGCCCATTGCGAGAATCGATGAATATCCATCGAAGATGGTGAGCGTCTTAAATTTTTTATGCGGATTTTTTAAGACGTACTCAAGCGCTATTTTTACTTCGCGTGGACTTAAAAGAAGGCGCATGAAGTAGCGGTCATTCCAGAGCCGTTTTATATCTCCATTCATTCTATTTTTAACAAGCTTTGAAAGCGAAAGAGCGAAACTTTGTAGAGCAGTGGAAAGCAATTTGTTTGTTGGGGCTTCTACGATGAGGTGAATGTGATTATCCATGAGAGAGTAATGGATAATGTGGAGTCCTTTCTTCCTGGCCGTCTTGACGGCGAGACGAAAGAGTTTAAAAAAATCTTTTGTGCGAATATTAATACTTTTTAACTTTTTGTTAAGGTGCCAATTAATATGAATCGGTGTTGTTCTTTTGATAAGGGGACGGGCGAGATGAGGCTGACCTTTGCGGTCTTTTTTGAGAGGGCGTCCTGCCCCCTTTCTAACTCCACCATGACCACTCATGCCTTTTAAAACTTGTTGCTTCATCGCTATTCCTATACTTGTTTATGGCATATATACAATTTTTAGATTAAAAAATCAAAGTTTTTTATCTCTCTATTCTTTATTATGAGATGTCTATGTGTGATTTTGCATTTATACTTTTGAAATAGACTCTGGTGACAATTAGATTAAGTTCACCCATTCTAGATGGACAGCAAAGTGGCCTCTATATTCGATTTCAGCGTAGAAATGATCTGTGACGGAGACTAGTACTGTATCTGTGATTGTATGAGGCCGCATGTTTTTATTCATCTCTTGAACATCCTTTTCTTTGTCCAGATGAATCTCTTAGCGAGTGTAACGACATTTCAAAAGAAAAGCTTATCTTTTTAATCAACTACTGATGAATCTGTTAAAGAATCAAATAGAGTACCTTCATTAATGAACGTATCTCCCTCTTTTTTTTTGAAGTTTTATTCTGTATCGTAAGAAACAATAATGAGAGGAAATATGAAGATTTTCATAGCATCATTTTTTATAGCGGGACTTGTTTTGGGATTAATTTCCGGTTTGTATTTTCAAAAGAGTCGGATTATTCCAGATAATAAAAATTGTGAAGAGCGTCTTTGGGATTCAGAAAATAAATTGACTGATTTAAAAACAAAAATGGATCAACTTGCTAGTGTCGATATGAAAGAATATCAAGAACTCAAGGATGAAAAAGAAAAATACAAAAAGGCCGATGAGATTTTGGGAAAAGTTTTTTTGCTTTTTCTCGCTGACCTTGGTTTAAAATCTGGAAGTCCTAAAGCGGCTATTGTAGACAAAACTATTGATAAAAATAAAATAGAGAATCCTCCTTCTTCGTCATTAGTTCCGGTCACGCCACAGACCCTAGATATTTTAAGCAAAGAAAAAATAGGCGAAGCAAGTATTGATTATGATTCTTCACCTCAAAAACTAATAATGTTTTTAGAAAAACATCGTTTGGATAAACCCAAAGAGATTTTTAAATTAACTGATTATGCAACAACACTTAATAGTGCTGGGAAAAAAATCATGGGGCATTATGAAGGTGTTTTATATCGTACCGATAAAACGACAGAAGATATTGTTTTGGAGATTAATTTCACTTCCACTAAAGGTAAACTTGAAGGGACATATTCGGCGCAAATGATTAAAAATGGTAATCCTGGTTCAACGAGTACTGGAAATGGAGATAATCAATCGATAAAGAATGTCCCAGGTAAAGACAATGAAATTATTATTGAAATGGGTGGTCGAGAATCATTTGCTCATTTGGTCTATTTTTCAAGTGGTGATTATTTCTTAGGTGATTTTTATAATAATAAGAATGAAATTGTTGGTTTGATTAAATTGAGAAAATAATGAGGTCTATATGGTGAACACACTTTCTGATTCCGAAATTGCATCAAAAGCAAAACTTCTTCCGATTGAGGAAATTGCCTCAAAAATTAATTTAACAAAAGATGATCTTTCCTTTTACGGTGATTATAAAGCAAAAATTAAAATTGAAAGTGTTAAAAAAATTTTAGAGTTGCCTAGTCGTGGTAAGCTTATTTTAGTCAGTGCGATTACGCCTACTCCCGCAGGTGAAGGAAAAACAACCGTGAGTATAGGTCTTACTCAAGGATTAAATCGCCTAGGAAAAAAGGCCATTGTTGCTTTACGTGAGCCTTCTCTTGGCCCTTGTTTTGGAGTGAAGGGAGGAGCCGCAGGAGGGGGATATTCTCAAGTTCTTCCTATGGAAGATATTAATTTACATTTCACCGGTGACATTCACGCTGTAACTGCAAGTCATAATTTAATCTCGTCGGCCCTTGATAACTATCTTTATCATGGAAATTCTCCCCATCTTTCTCTTCGCGATCTTTTTTGGAAGCGGGTGATGGATATGAATGATCGGGCCCTTCGTCAAATAATTGTAGGTCTTGGCGGTAATGGTTATAGTCGAGAAACGGGTTTTGATATTACTGCGGCTTCAGAAGTTATGGCCATATTATGCCTTTCAAAAAGTTATTCTGATCTAAAAAATAAAATTGGAAATATTACTCTCGGGCTTAAGCTTGACGATAACAAACCTTTTTTTGCCAGAGAGTTAAATATTCAAGGAGCGGCCACAGCTTTATTAAAAGACGCTCTCCTTCCGAATCTTGTTCAGACTATTGAAAATGGCCCCGCTTTTATTCATGGAGGCCCATTTGCTAATATTGCTCAAGGGGCCAATAGTATTATGGCCACGAATATGGCCTTACGCTTAAGTGATTATGTTGTTACTGAAGCAGGATTTGGCTGTGATCTTGGTGCTGAAAAATTTATGAATATAGTAAGTCGCTATGGAGGATTTTCTCCTCGAGCTCTTGTGTTAGTGGCCACCTGTCGAGCTCTTAAAATGCATGGAGGAGTGAATAAAAAAGATCTTTCTACGCCTAACGTAGCGGCCGTAATTAGGGGAGGAGAGAATCTACAAAAGCATATTGAAAATGCGAAAAAATACGGAACTATTCCTATCGTGGCGATTAATCGTTTTAGTCAAGACTCTGAAGATGAATTGAAGGCCGTTAAGGAAATTTGTGAGAAGGCCCAAGCGGAATGTGCGATTATAGATGTTTGGGGCAAGGGGGGCGAGGGCGCAACTGAGCTTGCTCAAATTGTTTCTAAAATTGCTGATACAAATGAGAAAACACCAAAGCCTCTTTATGAGTGGTCAGATAAAGTTGAAAATAAAATACGAACGATTGCCTCTGAAATTTATGGAGCCAAGGATGTATTTTATCTTCCAGAGGCCAAGCATGATTTAGAAACAATTTATGCAAACGGATTTGATAAACTTCCCATCTGTATGGCCAAAACTCAAAATTCACTTTCGGACAACCCTAAATTATTAGGCCGACCGAAAGATTTCATGCTGAGTGTTTCAAAGATTATTATTTCAAGTGGTGCGGGATTTTTAGTGCCGTTAACCGGCGAGATTATGCGTATGCCTGGTCTTCCTAAAACCCCTTCCGCGAATTTAATGGATATTGATGATAACGGAAATATTTCAGGTTTATTTTAGGAGTTAAGAATGAAAAAGAATGTTTTATTAATTGGAGTTGTACTTTTAGTTTTAAATGCGTGTGCAAGCGCTAGTAAAGCAGATCGTAAACGTGAAGGGGACAATAGTGGACAAAACACGCAAATGACTCCTCAGGATGAAGAAAAAATGACGGCGGAAGTTTTGCCGCAAATGAAAAAAGATTATCCTACTCTTAGTGATCCCGCCCTTCAAAAATATATAACAGAGCTAGGAAATAAATTGGTGAAGGCAAGTCATCTCGAGGGAAAACCCTATCATTATAATTTTACAATTGTTGATGTCGATTATGTCAATGCCTTCGCTCTTCCAGCAGGAACAGTCTTTGTGACAGCTCCCCTTATTAGCATGGCAGAAAATGAAGCAGAACTTGCAGGAGTTATTGGCCATGAAATAGGGCATGTTATTGCTCGTCATTCTGCTGAACGAATGGATCAGGCAAAAAAAGAACAAACAGGAAATATTTTAACGGCCGCTGGTGTTGGCCTTCTAGGGGGAGTTGCTGGATATGCTCTTGGTAGTAAGCTCTGTAAAAACGGTGACAAATTATGTATGGCCAAGGCCACGTTAGCAGGTGGTGCCGTCGGTGCTGGCGGAACATTACTTGTTCAAAAATATTTTTTCATGAAGAATGGGCGTGAAGATGAAATGGAAGCTGATCGTATAGGATTTAGAATTGCAACGAAGGCCGGTTATGATAAAAATGCTGTAGGTACTTTTTATGAAAAACTTTTACAAATGGAAAAAAGTCGAAAAAATGGAAATGATAATGCAGCGATGAAATTTGTTGCCGATGCGATGAGTACTCATCCCCCTTCAGATGAACGCGTGGCCCAAATGAAAGAGATGGCGAGGGAATCATCTTTAGGTAAAGGAATCTCTGATACTTCTCATTTTGAAAGAGCTAAAAAAATTGTCAAAGAGTATAGTCAGAAAAAAAGTCAAAAATAAAGTCAGTTTTCAAAAGTATAGATAAGGATAGTTCCTTTTGAGCTTGTTTTAATTTTTTTCTTGGCAGTGAGGGCATAAGAATATATTGCCTTTTGAAGTCGGGTTATTTCTTCCGTTTTAAAATTATTTTGGTCAAATTCAAGAGAGCTTAAATAAGTTAAATCAAGTGAAGTTGGAATTTTTAATTCCCAAAAATTCCAATTCTTGGCAAGAAAAAGAGGATCATTATTTTCTGAAATAGGAAAGCCGTGGAAGGCCGAAATAGCTTGCGTCCCTTTTCCAAGCTTCCCACTTGGTGCCGTAATTCGATTCATAACAAGTTGATCAATTTGCCAAACAGGAATACATCGTTCATTGCTAGGGGCTTGTCCGACGTTGCTAGGCACTTGCCCGAGTTGTTTAAAAATGTCGCTAATTTCAGAAATGGAAACAGTTCCATTTTTGGTGTTTTTATTTTTTTCTTGAAATTTTAAGATTAAGTCGTTAGCACTTTTAAAGTTTTGATCGTTTTCCCATAAGACTTCAGCAATTGAAAGTTTTAAAAAATCGAGGTAGGCTTTTTTGCCAGAAAAGATCATTCGTTTATAAAGAGGGAGACCATCTGGAATCAGATTATCGTTGCGAGGATGACCTGAATTAAATGCGAAAGGAGTAAAATATCCGAGTGATAAAAGTTTATCTTTTGCAAATTTTAAAGTGATCTCTCCAAAGGAAAATTCAGCATTATAATCTCGGGGTTTGATTGCTAAAAAAACGACGTCTTGCTCCCCAATCGCGCCATCAATAGTATCTTTTGTGGCCAATCCTTTGTGCTTTTTTAAAGCGGGCATTTTTCCCTGACGAACAAGTTCATCTACACTCAATAGTTTTTGACTTTCAAGAATTTTCAATACTGATTCAAAACTTGTTTCATGTTGGATTTCCAATTCATTGTCAAATAATGTGAGTTGTTCTTCTGCTAATTCTAGATATTTTTTAAATTGAGGCCTTTTTTCAATCAAAGTCTTGTTAAGATACTCAAGATTATTTTGCGAAAGCTCTTCGATATTGTTTGTGATGACAGCAAATTTTTTGGAAAAAGGGATCAGTGCTTGTTCCCTGAGTTGCTCCTCTGCATTTTTTTCGCTTGATGCAATTGAAGCGAAACTTAGATTAAATGTAATAAAAAGACTTAGGAGGATTAGCTTCACTTGTGGCTCCTCATGAGTAGATGGTTGAGATTATTTTCCTCCCATTCCCTTTTTAACGAGCTCTTCAACTTTAGCGACTTCAGCATCCATATTAAAATTAGTTCCTACCATTGAAGGATAGAGTATTTTATCAACAAAAGAAGTAAGAGCAGCTTGGCCGGATGGAAATTTTACAATTGTTGGCCAATCAAAGTATTTATACCCAACAGCGTTGACAATGAATCCAATTGCACCTGTGCCATATTTTCTTTTATTGATATCAAGTCTTCTTTGGATATTAATTCCTGTAAATTGTTCTGCAAAAGATCCCTGTCCTCTATTTTCTGTAAGCGTTTTACAGACGGTAGAAGTGATTGCCAAACTATCAGCAGTGCTTGGTTCTTTACCGGAAAGTAGGGGGATCATCATTTTATCTCTGATAACCGCAAGCGCTTTTTCACCTTGCGAAGTTGAAAATATTTCCTCAAGCTTTTTTGAAGAGGTTGTAATATGAATTAATGATCTAATTTGAGATTGCTGAGCATAAATTAAATCCATATTTGATGGATTATTAAGCTCAAAAGAGGCAATTTCTTCGGCCTCACTTTTATCTAAACTTGCATTAAATTTTTCTCTGAGTTGTGAAGATACTTGAGCAAGAATAAATTTTTTCATCGCAGGATGGCCCCAGTATTTGATGAGTAGTTTTTGAACATCAAAAATTGGTTTTTTCCCTGCTTTTTTTTGTGCTTCAAGTTCGCCTAATAATTTTTTCTGTAGATCTTTAAGAGGATCAGTGATCGAGGGATCATATTGTAAGGCCTGATCGAAATACTTCCCAAGCGAATCTGCTATAGTCGCAATGTCAGTTTCTCCAGAGGAGGAACTGGGCATAACAATTTGAGCTTCTGTAATTGCCCTCACAAATGAGTTATTGAGCGTAGAAGAAAGCGTCTTTGCAACTTTAGGGTATTTTGTTCCAAGATACTGATCAATGAGAGTATTTGACACAAGACTAATGGCCCTATCTTGAACTTTATTCATTAGCTTAGAATCAAAATTTGATCCTGCATTTAATTCTTTTTTGATATCATTTATCAATGTATCCCGAACTTTTAGCATTCGATTTTTACCATCGGCATTTTTAGCAAATCCAGAAAGTTTGAAATCAAGGATGACCGTCGCCGCTTTAACTGTTGCTGCTTTTTTGAAATCAGGAATAACTTTTTTCATTACATCGTCTAAGTTTGCAATTTTTTGCATACCAGGGATGAGCTCTTGATTTATAAGTGGATCAACAATTTTATCAAGTTCTTTTTGTAGTTTTGCCTTGGCCTCAGGAGGTTCATCGGCAATAGCTTTTGCTAATTCCATTTGAAGGATTTTTTTAGAAAAAGTAGGAACAATGGCCTGGGTGACTTCAACCGTACATTTTGTTTTGGTTTGATCGAGTTTTGATATTTTCGTTTTCGGGACTATCGCCGTAAGATCTTCTATGACTTTGATTCCTTCAAGTTCTTTCATCATGCAATTTTTGATAATGTTTTGATATTTTATCTTTTCAGGAGGAGTTAGTGTAAGGCCATAAGGCTTAAATGAAGGATTTTCGGTAATTTCTTTATCGAGGGTTGCGCCTCCAATATAATATCCTGCACTGACAACAGAGTTCACAAAACAGCGAGTTAATAATTCAACAGGAGCTTTTTTTTCTGAAATTGAATAGGCTTCAAAATATTTTTTTGAACATTCTGTGAGCGTTGGCCCAATATCAGTAACCCAAGGATCTGGGTTCATTTTTACATTTGAAAGCTCTTTTTTTAAAATGAGACGGAAGGCATTTTCTTTTGCTTTAAGAGTAATAAATCCTTCGCAACTTTTTGGATTGATCATTGTGCTAGGAGGAAGAGTTTTTTCAAGATTGGCCATACATTTATCATAGCCACTTGTTAATAATTCATTGGTAAAATCAGTTTTTTGACTTTCAGATAATTTAAGATCGTTAAACACAGAAATGAGACTTGGGTTTCCTTCAATTGTTCGCTGAGTGACAATTCTTGCGCCAAGCTGAACCATTTTGTTAGCACATTTAAGAAGTCCTGACTTAAACCCCTCGACGCTTTTAGTTTTGAGTGTATTCATGTTATAGCGTCGCCCTAAATTATCAACGGTAATACCTACTTCTTCATAACAAGGATCATTTTTTTTACTTGTTGCTGTCAGTAATAATTCATCTCCCTCTCTGTAAATATCCATATTTTTGAATGTTTTTAAAAGTTCATGATCAACAGTTTTACTAACAGCGTACTGTAAACTTGAATAAACGCATGCAACGCCAAGACTCATTTGATCTGGAAGTGGCGTCTTGTTTTTTTCTGCTAATTCAGTAGGGATGGTAATGTTTTTATTTGTACATCTATCAAATTCTATCATCCCTTTTTCTTTGATGTCCTCTAGGTCTTTCTCCGCATTTTCTCCAGAAATGGCACCGGCCAAATTTGCCTCAATTTGTTGAAGCATAATATTGCGTGCCACTTTAATGACTGCTGTTTTCGCGAATTTATTTTTGCAATCATCGACACCACCACTAAACTTTGCATCTTTAATACAGGCATGAAAATTCTTCATCACATCAGCAACAATAGGTTTTAAAATATCATTGCTCATAGGCATTTGTTCTAATATCGCTTTACTAAGAAGGGCCTCTGAAAAATAAAGGTAAGCAGTTCCAGTTAGTCTTGGTTTTTCACTGATAGCATCTTTACTTATGACCCCACCTTCATCAACAATTTTTTGAGCAATACGTTCAACATCCATGCTACTTAGGTACTTACTTAAAAGAGGATCTTTTTTGATAGAGTCATTTCCGGCCTTAATAATTTCTTGTTTTGTTTTTTCTTTTCCTCCCCCCCAAACGATATTAGCGATAAAATCCTGAAGGCCTAAGGCAAAGGGAGCTTTGTCAGTTTGTTCTGATGGTTTTTGTTCAGAAGAAAAATCTAAGGCCGGGGCGATGATCTGGCGTGGATTGATTGTCATCTTATTTCCTGTAATGACAATGTGATAAAGGTTTTCAATAAACTCTGCACGACTCGGTTCTGGTGCAATGACTGTTACAATAAAATCACCCGATGTGTTTGTGAAATTTTCTGTTGAGATTTTCAAAATAAAATCTTGCCCTTTTTTTAAGTAGGCCACTTTGTTTTCGGGGCCAACGATACTTAAATCACCTGACGTATTTTTATTTGCGTTCTTTGGATCGTCCGCAAATTCGAAAGAAAGGATTTCTCCTTTTTGCCCAAGAAGGGCCGCCATAATATGATTTGATCCCGGTGAGCTATATTTAAAAATGATTTTATTATTATCTGCGATGAGTTGATCTGCTATTTTAAGTGAAAAATTTGCGAGTGAAGAAAGATTACCAGAGGTATTTAAAATGGTGGCCTGTGAGGAGGATGAACAGTTTTTAAAAACGTTTTTTTTAACGCTTGCAAGAAATTCACTGTTTTTATTATACTTGTCGATTGTCTCTTTCGCGGATTTTATCTCTTTTTCAAGAATTAAATTATAATTCCGATCATCAATAACCGTATATTTTTCTTTTGAAGAGATCTCAGTGATCTTTGACACTTTTTTGGGAGATGAGATTTTTGCTTCCTCTGTTTTTACAACACGAATAAGCAATTCTTCAGCGTTTTTATCATAGTAAATAAGGGTAATTTGTCCCGATTCTTTATTCTGATCAATGTATTCAAATCGTTTATTTTCAGAGGCGTTTAACGACGTAAACGAAGTCGCTAAAAGTGCAATGAACAAAATGGCAATAGCTTTTGCAAACATCGAAAAAGGCCCCTTTTACAACACCCTAGTGTCTTATCGTAAGGTTTGCTTAGAAACTTAATTAATGTTTGATGGTAAAAATCGATAAATTGAATATGCTTTATTTTTCTGTACCTTCAATAAGTTCTGGAATTGATATTCCAGGAGGAACAGAGAAGTTTACTCTATTACTCTTCTTTGCATTTTTATAGTTTGCTTTAATTGTATTTAAGCCTTTCATAAAATTTAAAAGTGGTTTCACTCTTGGCCCAGTCACTATAATGGGGTTTCCTAATTGTTCGTAGAGAGAATAACCCGCAATAATAATGGGGCTGCTCATTCCTCTAACTGAGGTGATGGTATTACAGCCCGTTGTTATTCCAGTGATTGGAAGAGTTATCCCGCTGTTACGAAGCATTGCTATTGCTCCAAAGTAGCGAAACCAACCGACATAACTTTGAAGTTGCTCTGGACAACTTCCTAGAACTACTGACTGAGTTAAGCTGATTCCAGAGAGACTAAGTGAAGCATCAATATGTTTAATTCTAGTCATACCAAGGAGAAGCTTATCATCATCAAGTTTAAACATGACAAGCTCAGTTCCTAGTCCAGCACTAATGGCACTATAGCTAGCATCTATTTCGACTCCAAAAGCAAATCCTTGTGTGATCCCCTTGGCATATTTTTCAGCATTTTTTCTAATTGTTTTCCAAATACAACGAGGGGAGAAATCAAGGTTTTCTGAAAGATCTTCAATTTGGTTATAATGAATACGATCAAGGACAAAACCTGTTGGACAATGAAGGTTTGATTTATTTTCTAAAATTTTGGTATGAATGTCATCTTGGGCCAAGACATTTTTTAGGAAAAACACAAGTAAAAGGAAAATGATAAACTTGTTCAAAGAAACTCCCCGAAAAAGAAGGAAGCAATCGTTGTGAATTCAATTCGGCGAAAGCTAACCTAGGGCCTAGTTAGAAGCAATTACTTTGAATTTTTTTTAAGTATCTTTCTGATGATTTATCACCATCCACGGTATTTTTCTTTAATTTTGGGGGGCGTTTTTTTTGTTAAACTTTTAAAATCCCAACTGAGCTTAAGTGTTTCATCAAAAGGCCATTGAATGAAAGACGGTGAAAGTTTTAAAGTGATTTCATCCTCTAGAGCTAGGCCCATGTTTACGCAAGCAATTCCTTGATTCATATAGTGATTTGTTTTTCCAAAATAAGTGGAGGCCGTCTTTTTTTGTGGAGGCGTTTTTAGGGCCTCTTCAGTCCATAAAAGAGGGTATTCCGTATTTTTTAAAATGACTTTTCCTGTCCATTCATTAAAGGACGCGTATTTTTCATCACTTTTAACTTTTAATAAAATTAAAAAACATGTTTGAAAAGAAAAGGGAATTAAGGTCGCTTGAATGTTGTAGGTATCTGCCCCCATTGATTCGATTTGGGTGAAGGCGTTTTCTTTTTTTTGAGTGAGAGAGCAAGAAAGCAAAATAAATAAAAAAAAAATTGAAATAATCATTTGCATTTTGAGATGTTCTTCTTTTTACTTAAAGACGTCAAATTTCGATTGGTCTACTCACGGAGAAGAAGATATGGCCATTGGTCAAAAAATTGTAGCTTGCCCTGCTTGTGCTCAGCGAATTCGTCTTCCTATGGTTATTAATAAGACTCTTCGGATACGTTGCCAGAAATGCGCTGGAGAATTTGAGGTGAGACTACAAAGTCCTTTCTTAAATCTCTTTACTTGGAATAAAAAATTAAATTTTTTAAGAAACATGCAAGACTTTGCTTTACGTTTTCAACGTCTTCCCTTTAAACCCAAACTTTTTTTGACGACTTTTTCTTTTTTATCGTTATGGTTTTTGGGCTCAATGATAAGTTTGATAGTAAAAAAAGTGGCTTATTAAAAAGTCCTTTACAACTTGATGGCCTTTGGTGATAAGAGTCTTTATAATTATTGCGTTTAGCGATTAAACTAATAGGAGTATTTCATGGCCCATGTAATTAATGATGACTGTGTTTGTTGCGGTGCTTGTGCTTCAGTTTGCCCTCACAATGCTATTTCTGAAGGCTCACCAAAATATGTAATTGATCCTAAGACTTGTGTTGATTGTGCTGATTGTGTTGGCGCTTGTCCAACCGGTGCTATTTCAAAAGCATAATTTTGGATTTAAATTGAATTTATAACAAAAGGGTGGCTTTGCTGCCCTTTTGTGCTTTTAGTTTCGAGAGGAGCTCTTATGGGACGACTTGTTGTTATTACGGGTGCCAATCGTGGGATTGGTTTATCATTTGCTAAATTATTTAAGGCCAAAGGGGATATTGTTTTTGCGCTTTGCCGAAAAACGAGTCCTGAACTGAATGCTTTGGGTGTTCAAGTGATCGAGGAAGTGGAAGTTCGTGATGAAAAAACATTCGTGAGAGTAAGGGAACAGCTTCAAGGAAAAAAGATTGATATTTTAATTAATAATGCCGGAATTTTTCACGATGATGGCCTTGATTTAAATTTTGAAAAAATAAAAGAGCAATTTGAAGTGAATACCTTAGGGCCTTTAAAGGTTACAAAAATGTTACTTCCTTATCTTCAAAAAGGAAGCAAAATTGCGATGCTCACTTCGCTTATGGGCTCGATTGCTGATAATGGTTCTGGTAGCTACTATGGCTATCGTATGTCAAAAGCGGCCCTCAATGCTGCCTCAAAATCACTTGCGATTGATTTGGCCTCACAAGGCATTTGTGTCGCTCTTTTGCATCCTGGCTATGTTAAAACAGACATGACTCGAGGGCTTGGCGAAATTCTTCCTGAAAATTCGGCGAAGGGATTAATTGAGGTGATTGAAAAAATGAATCTCAAAAATTCTGGCCATTTTTATGATTTTGAAAGTGATGAACTCCCTTGGTAGTTGCCCGTGAGTAAACGTCGCGCTTCAAGAAAAGATCGCTGTCCTCGCTGTCATATTCACTATCGTTTGTGTTTTTGTCAGTTGATAAAACCCATTGAGACAAAGTCGCGATTAAGTCTTATCCTTCATGCTAGCGAGTTAAATTTAACAAGTAATACGGGGCGACTTGCTTGTGATCTTCTCACTCATTCTGAAATTTTAGTTCGAGGGGCCATAGAAAATAAAGAAGAGATATTAACTCTTACAACTCCTCCCCAGTATACTGCGTATTATCTTTTCCCTGAGGAGGGAGCGCAGGAACTTAATGAGGAATTTGTTTCAACTCTAAAAACGCCGATTCATCTGATTGTTCCTGATGGAAGTTGGAGACAGGCCAAAAAATTTAAACGACGTGAGCCAGCTCTTGAAAATCTTCCTTGCTTAACTTTACCAGCAGGGCCTTCCTCGTCTTACTTTCTTCGAACTGAACCTATGGATAATTTTGTGTGTACTCTTGAGGCCATTGCAAGGGCCTTGGGGATTTTGGAAGGTCAGCATGTGCAAGATCATCTTGAGAGCGTTTTAAAGGTCATGGTTGAGCGTACATTGATGGCCAGATCTGGAAAGCATCATTTATAGATTTTAAAAAAGTTATAATTAAGACAGCTGTCTAAAAGTTAGTCATCGTTTTTTATCATTATTTGATCCTAATAATTTCATATTGGGTACTTGGAGGGCCGGCACAGTCTCTGCATAGTAGTTGTTATTATGAACGACTATAAAACGATTTACATTGAGTGCATTAATTCAGCGTGGAAGCTAAAGCAGGCCCGTAATCCTGCTTATTCTTTGCGTGCTCTAGCGCGGGATCTTGAAATTTCGCCAACGGGATTATCTTTAATCTTAAATAAAAAAAGGCCTTTAACAATTGAGCGTGCCATTCCTTGGGCCGCAAAACTTCAATTCGATGAATCTTTAAGCAAAAAATTCATTGAGGCCATCACCTATGATTCTGATGAAAGATTAAATCCTAATAATAGGAAATCTCATCAGCTTGAAGAAAAAATTAAATATGCCCAGCTCCAATTAGATCAGTTCGCATTGATTAGTGACTGGTATCATCTGGCCATTTTAAATCTTACAAAATTAAAAAGCTTCAAGCATGATCCTAAGTGGATGTCTAAAAGATTAGGTATTACAGTTGAGGAATGTTTGTTGGCCATTGACCGTTTAATTCGTTTAAATCTTTTAGAGATTATTGAAAAAAAATATGTTCGAACAAAAAACAGTGTCTCTACACCTACAGATATCCCCAGTGAAGCCATTAGAAATTATCATCGTCAAAATATAAATCGCGCAATTTCTTCAATAGAAAATGTCGCGATTGAGGAAAGAGATATTTCATCGATCATGATGCCTATTGATAAAAGCAAACTTGCTGAGGCAAAGAAAATGATTCGAAATTTTAGGCGAGAGCTGGCCCTTTTTTTAGAGGCAGAAGAAGGAGATCAAGTTTACAGTTTAAATATACAGCTTTTTCCACAAGATCATCTGCAAAAAAAGAGCGCTTGAATGAAAAAAATAATCATTCTAACATTTTGGGTTTTATCTTTGCCTCATCTATCACGGGCAGATGAACTTCAAGATCTAAAAGCGAAGAAAATTTCAGATTTTTTCATTTATACAGCTCATAATTTAATAGATGATCTTCGCACTAAAACGGCCGCTATTCATTATGATTCTAAAAGCATATCTCTTACTCAATTGGAAGAAGTTTTAAACTCGAGCACGGTTGAAGTTCAATACAACGACCTTGTTGATAATACGGGGTCGATTGTTGATGCCATCGGAACTCCTTTCAAGGTTATATTAGATGGTAATTCTTGGCGTGAGTTTTTAAAAATCAAAAAGGACATTCGTCTTCTTGTTTTGCATGAACTACTACGGATGGCAAAAATTAATGACGATGATTTTCGTTACTCTTTAAAATATCTCCCTACTTTTATTTCTGATGAAAAAATCACGCCCTATTGCAATCTTCGTGTTCAAACAACAAAAGCTAAGTTTGAAAGTCGAGAGTTTGAGGGGGAAGGATATGGTACGCCACCTGCGGGGGCATCCTTTACTTTCAGTGCGGATAGTCCTTCAGCGAAAGAAGCAGAAAATAATGCGCTTAAAGATATGAGAGAAAAATGTAACAAAAAAGGTTATAGCGAAGAAGAAATTCAAATTTTAAGCGCAGGATTATCTATGCAGTCACGTAGTGTGAATGGATTTTCTACGAAAGTTACGATGGTTGATATGGTTGGTGTCTGTTATAAAAAAGTTATCGAAAAAAGATCATACGAAGAGCAAAAAAATGAGATTTGCCAGAAGGTAAGTCTTTGTCAGGCCATTCAAAAAGAAAATAATACAATTGAAAGCGATGAACTAAATTTAATAAAACAACTTGTTAACAAGTGGGATTGCCAATGAAAAAATTATATTTTGTAACCTTTCTTTTTTTAGCAACTTCATTTTTGGTTTTTGCGGTTGAAAACTTTCAAAAAATTCCATCCGGAGTTGTTGAAACTGATTTTAGTTCTCTTTCTTTTCGAAACGATAAAATGACTTTAAAAAAGATTCTGTCACGAAAGATGGGAGGCGATGATGTTGGAAATGGGGGAGATGAAATTCGTCAAAAATTTCTGACAATATCTCGACAACTTTTAAGTGAGTATTCTAAAGCTTCAAATTCTTTGCAAAAACTTGATGAGATTGAAAAAGGCCTAACGACAGCAATGATTTTGGTTGTGGATGATTTAAAAGTAAAAGAAATTAAAATTCCTGCAATGGCCGTTCAACATTATATTTTTCTTGATCGTGCGACTTGGAATACCGTGGATGGTTTACTTTCAGACAAACTAGATCCACGTTTGGAAATTTTTCGTTTACTGACTGATTCTTTTGGGTTGATTTTTAAAGATGAAGAACTCGTGCGTTTGTATGCATCACTTTCCTTTTATACTTCGCCTAACACAGGTGAAAAAATACATGCGACGCCTTGGTGTCCCCTAAATTTAAGCGATGAGAAAATTGAAAAGACTCCGGAAACGATCATTCAAACTTCAGAAACTGATCCTGAAGGGCTGAAGGCCGCCGCTCTTGATGTCTGTGAAAAAGAAAAAAAATTAAATGAATGTCGTGTCCTTGAATTAAAGCATGGTGGATTTGCTATGTGGGTAAAATATAAGGTTGTGGTTCAAGGTTTTAGTTACAAAAAAGTTAAACTTACAAAGGAAGATCAGCTCAAGGAACAATGTTTGGAATTACAACGTTGCTCAACACTTTTTGAACTTGCACCTACTGGTCAAATTTCTGCCTCAGGGTTTTCTTCTCTCGATGAGCAAATTAATTTGAGTTGCCAGTAGACCTTTAGTAACTGCTCGCCCTTTCGGCATCTTTCAAAATCTGCTCGAAAGATCGAGCCGTTTAAGAAAGTGTGTGAGCAGTTACGATTTTAATTAAAAAAATCAAGATCTTTATTGTATTGAGGAATGTTAATTTTAAATAGGCCAAGCACTGAGTGGAAAATATTATCGTGAGTGAGGTTCTCATTTTGTTTTTGTAGGAGTTTGTCATAGCTAATAGGGAATGAATTATTTGACCAGAAAATCATAGGAACATGTCGCTGAAATTCAGGGGCAATACTGTAAGGCATCGCATGAAGATAAACACCGAGTTCCCCGAGTGATTCTCCGTGGTCTGAAATATATAATAAAGCAACATCATAATTTTTAGTTTGATCTTTCAAAAACTGAATTGTTTTACTGAGCACGTAGTCTGTATACAAAATAGCGTTGTCGTAAGAATTAATAATTTGCTCCCGAGTGCAATTGCTTAAAAACTCCGATTCACACTGAGGGGTAAATTTGATAAATTCTTTGGGGTAGCGTCTGAAGTAAGCCGGCCCATGATTTCCTTTAAAGTGCAAAACAATGAGTGTATCTGTTTTCTTTTCATCGACATAATTCTGGAGCTTATTTAAAAGAACTTCATCGTGACAACCAAATTCTTTATTACAAAAAGGTTCAATGAGCGCATCATTAAAATCCTCCTGCTTAACTCTTGCGGCCAATCCTTTATTCCCGCTATCGTTGTCGCGCCAGCTTACTCTTATTTGGGCCTTATTGAGAACATCAAGAAGATTTTCTGTGTGTTTTGCTTTTTCGAGATCGAAATTTTTTCTACCATAGTAAGAAAAAAGGCAAGGTAGAGAGATCGAGGTCTCTGTTCCGCAGGAAAAAACTTGCTTAAAGGAAATAAGCCGTTTTTCTTTTTCAAGGTAGGCATTTGTCTTTTTTGAATACCCATTCAAGCTAAAGTTTGCGGCCCGAGCTGTTTCTCCAACAGCAAGGATGATGAGTTTATTTTTATTGCCCTTAGGGTAAGTTAAAGTTTTTTCTCCAAGGGTGATAAATTCATATTTTTGTGTAAAGTATTTTTTCTTTAAATAAAAGCTGAAGGCATAAATGGGTTGAATGGGATTTACATATTGTCTTAGAGGTTTGTAATTTTTAAAAAAACCAACATAGGATTTATTAAAAATAGCAAAATTTGTAAAAAATAAAGTAAAGGCAATAAAGAAAAATTTAAATAACTGCTTTTTTTTTGGATAAGAAAATTTTGTTCGAAGAATAAAAATCATCGGTAAAAGTGCCGCAAAAATAAAATATAAAATCAGAGACGTGTTGATGAGATCACGAGCTTCTCTTATATCTGTCTCCATAATATTGGTGAATGAGTTAATATTAATAACGTAACCATAGCTATCCATAAAGGCCGCAGACAGGGCCGCAAAAAAAGTGAAGAGACAAAGAAAAGGTTTGGCCAAGAACTTAAAATTCGTGAGTTGAAAGAGAATAAAAAAGAGAAGAAAAAGAGAAAGGGCCATAGAAGAAAGAAAGGCAATGCTCGATGCTGAAAACCCATAAGCTTCAATAACTTTTTTCCAAAAAGAGTAATTATAAAGTGAAGCAAAAAGGAGTGAGAAAAAAAGAGTTCGTTTTAACTGCATAGGATTCCCTGAGTGAAGGGCTTGATTGAAGCAATCTTTTGAAAGTTGTTCAAGTTTTATCTGAAAGACTCATTCATTATTAAAGGTTTGGGGCATGACAGGCGAATTATAGAAATTACCTGTTTCCCTACCAGATTGAAACAGTAACGCAATGTAGCCATTGATGTTTTGTCGCCGTGTGTTACTTTCGCGTTCATAGCAAACAAGCGTTTAAAGAAAAAAGTAACGAACGTTTTAATAACAAATTAGCTTAAAGAATTAAGCGATTAACAAAAGGGAGTCTTTTATGAAAAAAATTTTTGCTTTAACTTTGGTTCTTAGTTCACTTTATGTTTCGTCAGCAAATGCTCTCGTGACAGGCGCATCTACACCTTGCTCTAAAGAATATTTAGACAACGGTGTAAATGATTCTAACAGAGCTATCAGTTGCACTCTTTTTATTACAACATCACTTCCAACGCTACTAGTAGGCGCAGATTTAAATGAAATGAATCAAGCTGAAGCTTCAGCATTTGTTAAAGCAGAAGCTCAAAACTATCTTGATGGCGTAGATGGTGATTACCTTCTACTTAAGGCAACTGCTATGTCGATGAATCAATCAGTAGAAGAAGTTGCTCAAGATCTTTTGAAATAATTAAATAATGAAAAACCGTTTTAATAACAAATTAGCTTAAATAATTAAGCACTTAACAAAAGGGAGTCTTTATGAAAAACGTTTTAGCTTTAACTTTGGTTCTTAGTTCACTTTATGTTTCATCTGCAAATGCTTTAATTACCGGCGCGACGCAAGAAGGTTGTATTAATGTTAAGAAAGAAGCCCCCGAAGCTACTGTTTTCTGCACATTGATGACAATGACATCATTACCTACATTATTAGTTGGTGCCGATTTAAACGAAATGAGTCAAGCTGATGTTTCCGAGTTCATTAAGGCCGATGCCCAAAATTATCTTGCTGGCGTAGATGGTGAATATCTTCTTCTTAAAGCGACTGCTAAGTCGATGAATGTGTCAATTGAAGAAGTTGCTCAAGATCTTTTGAAATAATTTTAAAAAATAAAAAAATAAATTTGTTTCCCCTCCCAACTTGATCTGACAGTTTTTTCACAAACGGCACAATGTCAGATCGAGTTGTTTTGAGTTTTGTTTTTCATTTAAAACAATTCTTCTGTCTTTTGAAATGTAAGAATAATTTTCGAAAAATATTAATTATTTGTGATGGTCAAAGCAAAAAAATTTTCCTAGCATCAACTAACGTTTTAACGGCCAATATTAAAACTTAAACGTTAGGAGATTGACATGATTAAATTTTGCTTTATTTTCGCTCTACTACTTTCAAGCCTCACATGCTTCGCTAATGGATCTGATTTAAAAAGTAATGAAATGCTTACGGTCACAGACGTAAAAGTTACGGAGATCGAAAGACAGGACGTTGCTGATTTTACAACTCCTTTTTTAAATCCTATTGCTGATGTTATTTCTGTTATTGATAATCTTATGGCCTTAGGTCAAAAGATTTTAAATATTATTGAACAAGGCAAGCCTGTTGTGAACATTCAAATGGCACCGGCCATTAGTATCATTCCAAACATTGATGGAACAAATGTCGTTTTAAACAATATGGCAAACTGGTCTGTTCCAAGAATGGTCAGTTACCGTCTTTCGTTCACGAACGCTCTTGGTATGGAAGTTGTTGGCTTTACTTACACTCTTTTCTTCCAGCATCATGGTTCTTATAATGGCCATGGAAAATATGTGACGAATTTAAAAGTTCAAGCGAGCGACGTTGCCGCAATGTGGGGATCAAACTTCACTGCTACATCTGAATTTGTTGGAATGAGCAACGTTGGAACAATGGAAGAGCCAATTGGGTCAGGAATTATTCAAGTTTCCTACATTGCAAAAGGTCTTTTAAATCAAAAGCTCGGTTCACGCAGTTTTTATGTTGATGGTAATGGAGTTATTAGTCCAATTAACGACTAAGCTTTGCTAAGTTTTTATAGCTGAATTATCAAGGGGGACAATTTTATTGTCCCCCTTCGTATTATTGACAGGATGTTTAAATGTCCACTTCAAAAAATAAGCTACCCAAAAATGTAGTCCGCACCAGCGCACGGCTTGATTTATTTAAGAGAATTGTTTCAATTTTAGAAAAATCAAAATCAGAAACTGTTCGTCATGTTAATTCAAGTATGGTGCTTGCTTATTGGTCTATTGGAAAGGAAATTGTTGAAGAACTTCAAAAAGGCAAGAATCGTGCAGAGTATGGAAAACAAGTTTTAGAAGATTTATCTAAGCGACTAAATATCGAATACGGTAAAGGTTTTTCTGTCTCAAATTTAAAGTATTTTCGAGCTTTTTATCAACTCTATTTTGATCGAGTTCCTGAAATTCGCCACGAGGCTAGTGGCGAATCTCGGGTACATAATAAACCTCACTTTACAGAGAGCATTTTAGAGGATCTTGATAAATCAATTAACAAAAACTCTCTTCAAGGATTTTCATCCTCATTGAGTTGGACACACTATCGGGCATTGCTTCAGGTCGAAAACGAGAACGAAAGAAAGTTTTATGAAATCGAGGCTGAGAAAGAAAAATGGAGTGTTCCTGTTTTGGAACGTCAAATCCACACATTCCTATTTGCCAGATTGTTAAAGAGTAAAAACAAAGCGGGTGTGATGGATCTTGTTGAAAGAGGTCAAGTTATAGAAACTCCTTCTGATATGATTAAACATCCTTATGTTTTGGATTTTTTAGGTCTCTCTGAAAATACTAAATGGCTTGAGCGCAATATTGAATCATCTATTATTGAGAATATCCAATCTTTTTTATTAGAACTTGGAAAAGGTTTTGCTTTTATAAAACGTCAATATCGTGTTGAAACGGAATCATCTCATTTTTATATTGATCTTGTGTTTTATAATTACATTTTAAAGTGCTTTGTCCTTATTGATTTAAAAATTGGAAAACTCACCCATCAAGATGTTGGTCAGATGGAAATGTACGTGAGGATGTTTGATGATATAGAAAGGAAAAAAGAAGACAATCCAACAATCGGCATCATTCTTTGTGCGGAAAAAGATGAAGTTGTTGTGAAGTATTCTGTTTTAAAAGAAAATAAAAAAATATTTGCATCAAAGTATATGCTTTATCTACCAACTGAGGATGAATTGAAGCATGAATTAGCTCGTGAGAAAAGAATATTTTTTGAAGTAAAGACCGACAAAAAAATTAGTCCAGGGAAAGGAAAAAAGAAATAATTCCTTTATTGTAGGCAGTTGAAGTTAAGTAATCTTGAAATCAACCTCGATATCAGGATGAAGGCTACGGTGAACAGGGCAAGCTTGGATGGCCGTGAGATATTTCTTTTTCTTATCTTCTGAAAGATGATCGGGGAAGGTGATAATCCCAATCACTTTTGAAATTCTTCTCGGCGTAGCAATCATGATTTTTTCAAATTCAATATTGGCCCCTTTAAAATCGACTCCATCTCTTTCTGCCATTTTTGCCATGATCGTGAGGATGCATGAACTTAAAGAGCAGGTGAAAAGATCAGTCGGTGAAAAGGTGCGCCCTTTGCCGCCATTATCAGGAGGAAGATCTGTAAGAATTTTTTGTCCAGAGGCCTCATGAATCAGTTCGACTTGTTCATCCCCAAGATAGACAGCTTTTAAATTTGACATAATTTTTCTCCTGTTTTTTCTTCATGATTAGAGATGAGGCGGCGGAAAACTTCTATTGTGACGATAGCAGAGAGTGGAACTGTGACAATTAAACCTATGAGCAAACAGATTGCTCCCGCAAGATTAAGAAGAATGAGAAGTAAGAACATTCCCAAAAGTTTCCATTTATAATCTTTCGTGATGGCCCATGATGTTTTAAAACTTTGGATGATGCCGATTTTTTTTTCTAAAACAAGATAGAGACCTGTACTAAAACCAAGGGCAAAAATAATTCCAGGGACAATTAATAATACGCATCCTAATAAAATACAAATGGTGTTGAGGAGATATTGCCCAAAGGCCTTAGGATAAACATTAAAAGCATCAAAAAAACGCAAAATAGATGTTGGCCTATCATTGACGATATCGATGAATACTAATGTCGTTCCAAAATTAATAAAAGCCCCAACTAAAAGTGAAACGATGTGAGGATTAAAGCCTATGAGTTTTTGTATAAACGTTTCAAGCAGTCCGGCAGCTAAGGAAATAGCAAAATAAAGAGCGAAAGTACCAATACAAAGCCCTGGTTGTTTATTGAATTTTTCCCACGACTCACTTAAAACTTCACGAAATTTAATATTTTGCATACTGATTCCTAAGTTTATTACTTAGCTAAAAAAGGGCCGAGATTTCTCTCGGCCCAAAGGAGATGAACTAGAACTTATGACGTCCTACTTCTTCTTTTTTGCTGGTTTTTTAGCAGCTTTTTTTGGAGCTACTTTTTTGGCAGGCTTTGCCGCTTTTTTAGGAGCAGCTTTCTTGGCCACTGCTTTTTTAGCAGGCTTTGATTTTCCAAGAAGTACAGCTTGTGCAGCTCCAAGACGTGCTATTGGCACACGGTAAGGAGAGCAGCTTACGTAATCCATGCCAACTTGGTGACAGAAGATAACAGATTTAAGCTCACCACCGTGCTCACCACAAATACCAATTTTTAGTTTTGGTTTTGTTGAACGGCCTTTTTCGATACCCATTTGAACAAGTTGGCCAACACCAGTTTGGTCTAAACTTTGGAATGGGTCATCTTTAAAGACGCCAGCTTTCTTATCATCGACGTAGTCAGGAAGGAAGCGCCCAGCATCGTCACGAGAAAGACCCATTGTCATTTGAGTAAGGTCGTTTGTTCCGAAGCTGAAAAATTCCGCAACTTCTGCAATCTCATTTGCTGTTAAAGCAGCGCGAGGAATTTCAATCATTGTTCCCACCATGTAAGGAACTTTTACGCCAGAAGCTTTGATAAGAGTGTTTGCTAAATCGCGAACACGGGTATCAAGAATCTGAAGTTCTTTTTTGGCCATAGTAAGAGGAATCATGATTTCAGGAAGAACTTTAACGCCTTCTTTAGTCATGTTGATAGCAGCTTCGATGATCGCTTGAACTTGCATATCAAGAATTTCTGGGTAAGTGATGCAAAGACGGCAACCACGGTGACCTAGCATTGGGTTGGATTCATGGAGCTGTTCGCAGCGATGCTTAATCTTATCAACAGGCATTCCTGTGACATGAGAAAGCTTCTGGTAACCAGCATCGTCTTTAGGTGTGAACTCATGAAGTGGTGGATCGATAAGACGAATAGTAACAGGCTTACCATTCATTGCTTTAAAGATTCCTTCGAAGTCACCTCTTTGGAAAGGAAGAAGTTTGCCTAAGGCCCACTTTCTTGCATCGAGAGTATCAGCAACGATCATCTCTTGAATAGCAAGACGTCTTTCTTCAGTTTCAAAGAACATATGTTCTGTACGACAAAGGCCAATACCTTCAGCGCCCATTTCAATTGCTTTTTGAGCATCAGCAGGAGAGTCAGCATTAGTTCTTACTTTCATTGTACGGATACTATCTGCCCATTCCATAATGGTGTCGTAAGCTTTTGGGAATTCTGGTTTTTCAAGTTTGAGTTCGCCAAGATAAACTTCGCCAGATGAACCATCAAGAGTGAGGTAATCACCTTGATTAATGCGACGGCCTTTAACATCCATGAATTTTCCTTCATAGTTGATGTGTAAAGCTTCGCAACCGACGATACAGCACTTACCCCAACCGCGAGCAACAACGGCCGCGTGAGAAGTTTTACCGCCAGTTTCTGTTAAGATACCAACAGCAGCGTGCATACCACCGACGTCTTCTGGAGATGTTTCTTTACGAACAAGAATTACTTTTTCTCCACCCTTGGCCCAAGCTTCTGCTTCATGAGCTGTGAAGACGACACGTCCACAAGCAGCACCTGGAACAGCGTTGATACCTGCGCAAAGTTTGGCATCATTAAGAACTTTTTTCTCTGTAGAAAGAGCAATAACAGGGTAGAAAAGACGCTCAATATCTTCAGGAAGAATTCTGTTTACAGCTTCTTCTTTTGTAATGAGTTTTTCTTTAACCATGTCTACTGCAATAGCGAAAGTCGCTGCAGGAGAACGCTTACCAGTACGGCACTGAAGCATGAAAAGTTTTTCTTCTTCAATGGTGAACTCAAGATCTTGCATTTCTTTATAATGCTTTTCGAGTTTTTTACGAACGTCACAAAGTTGCTTGTAAACTTTTGGCATCTGACGATCAAGTTCAGAAAGTTTTAAAGGAGTGCGGATACCGGCCACAACGTCTTCACCTTGAGCGTTGATGAGGTAGTCTCCGTAGAATTCATTTTTACCGTCGTTAGGATCACGAGTGAAACAAACGCCAGTACCAGAGCTGTCGCCCTTGTTACCGAAGACCATTTGCTGAACGTTAACGCCTGTTCCTTTGAGGTCAGTGATTTTTTCAACTCTTCTATAGGTCACAGCTTTATCAGCTTGCCATGAATTGAAAACGGCCTTAATCGCGCCTACAAGTTGTTCGTAAGTATTTTGTGGGAACTCTTGGCCATTCATATTTTCGCTGTAAAATTGTTTGAACTTTCTGCAAAGTTCTTTGAGTTCTTCAGCAGGAATTTCTGGATCGTTTTTAATTCCAAGACGAGCTTTTGTTTCATGAAGCATGTGCTCGAGTGGTTCTTTCGAAAGGCCCATCGCTGTTGTTGAATACATTTGAATAAATCTTCTGTAAGCATCGTAAGCGAAACGTGGGTTGTTAATTTTTTTAGCAAGGCCTTCAACAGAGACGTCATTTAAACCTAAGTTTAAAATAGTTTCCATCATTCCAGGCATTGAGCGAGCAGCACCTGAACGAACAGAAACAAGAAGAGGATCAGACTTATCGCCTAACTTTTTACCAGTTGTTTTTTCAAGCTTGGCAATGTGTAGCTTGATTTCAGCTTCTAGACTCTTTGGAAATTTCTTTCCGTTGTCATAAAATTCTGCGCAAGCGTCGATTGATAAAGTGAAACCTGCTGGAACAGGAAGGCCAATCTTTGACATTTCTGCAAGACCAGAACCTTTTCCACCAAGAAGCATTTTCATACTTCCATCGCCTTCAGCTTTGCCGGCACCAAATGAATAAACATACTTTTTGCTCATAAAGCTCCCTTGTTCTAATTAATGACTTATAAAGAAGTCGTTTTGGTTGTTATGGATAATTTTATTTTCGAAAGAGTAAATCATAGATAAATTTTTAATTCCTTCAACAGAATTTTGTTCAAACTTTAATTGTAGCAACGAGCGTACCTATCGGTCAGTTTTGATAAAAATTTAGACTTATTTCGCAGTAAAAACATTTGTCGTCATCTTAGTAGATTTATTTACTCTTTTTAAAGGGGAGCTGCGTTAACTCATCAAAAAAAAACCTCGGCCAGAAAGGCCGAGGCGAAGGTGGGATTTAACAAATAAAGAGCTTTAAAGAACCAGAAAAGACCGAGCTTAGTTTACTAACTTTCGAAGTTGATTAACTTGAGCGTTGCCTAGGTCAATAAGAAGTAAGAAACCTGAGTTTTGACCTTTTTCGTCTTTACCGACTAAAGATAAGTTACCGCCTCTTTGACTTTTGATATAGTAACGAGCAGTGATGATGTTGTTGACACCAATATCTACGCTAACAGGAATAAAGACACCGAAAACTTTTGGCCCAAGATAAACGCTCATATTTTTAAACTTAGGAATACTGAATGCCACAGCAGGAAGTTGCCCTGAAAGAACTCCAGGAAGAGGACGGCCACCAGGGAGTTTTTGTGGCTCAAGTAAAGTTAAACCGCTATCAATGTGGGCAAAAACATCTTTCAAGGAGACATTCACACTCATCAGTGTCCCACCTGATTGCAAATCTGGTCCTATCTCAATAAAGGAATTGGGGTACTTTGGAATAGCGTAACGAAGTCCACCATCGAGAAGCAAATTTTGAAAAATAGCACTGATCATAACGCTATCACTTGTAAGAGTCACCTTGGGGCCTGTTACTCCAGGGATTGACAGATTACTAGTTCCTGTTTGACCGCCACAACCAACCAAAAATAAGGAGAGGGAAATTGCCATTATAATGGCCTTGATGTTTAACTTTTCCATGTTTGTTCTCTCAAAGAAAACGTCGTCTTCTTTGATCGTTTCATCATCTTGTTTCAGCAAACGTCCCGCATGAATTAACGTACCACCAAGAATGAAACTGTTTTAGCATTGCTATTTTATGAGCACAGCGATTTTGCTGTACCTCAAGCTCAAGTGTATAAGCGAGTGACTTTTGAAACAAGAGATTCAAAAAATATAATGGGGGAGAGCACTCAACCTTTTGAAATTGAAAAAGAAAAAAAATGGATATTCTTATTGATGTTAATTTACTCTTTTTACGAACTTTCGGGCTGTTTTAAAATGTGATCCTTGAAAAATGGTCAATCCTAAGTTCAATCATATTCGTAAGTGCCGGAGAAAAGGCCGTGACTTGAATTACTTTAGCACCTGTGCCTAGGGCGGCCGTAATGCCTGCGGGGGAATCTTCAAAAATAAGGGCCTCTTCAACTTTTATTTTAAGTAAACGAAGAGCATAGAAATAGGGGGATGAATGGGGTTTACTTAGATGAGTGTGTTGACGAGAGACAAGAAAGGCAAAATCATTTTTTAAATGAAGATGAGTGATGATGGCCTCAACGACTTCATTTTCTGAGGCGCTAACCAATGCAATCGTAATTTTTCTTTTTTTTAATTCTTCAATAAATTCTAAAATTCCTGGAGTGAGAAGTTTTTTAAAATCTTCCTTATTATATTTTTGAATAAGATCTTTGATGAGTTTATTTTTTTTTTCGAGAAAAGTTTTTAAATCAAAGGGGAGGATTTTTGAAAAGGCTTCAAAAACTTCTGTATCGCTCACGCCATAAAATTTTTTTTCAATTTCTTCTACCGAAAGATGATGGCCATTTTCTTTAAGAATTTCTTCAATGGCCTTCGCATGAAGGGGTTCGGTATTAAGAAGTGTTCCGTCCATATCAAAAATGACGGCCTTAATATTTTCGGGAAATAGCATACTTATTTTTCCTTGAGCAAAGCTTGCCCAGACAAAATTCATCATTTAATGAGATATTGAGATATAATGTAGTGGAGCTTAGCTAATTCGTCTCGAAATTTAAACTTGGGTATTTTACTCGGATAATTTTATTATTTTTCTCTATCCCTAACCAGCTGTCAAAGTCACTAAGTCAGTACATAAACTTTCTCAAAGTGCCAAATTTAAGACACAAGTAAATGATAAATACTTGTTCTCTTATAAACGACGCTTTTGGCTTGAGTATTCATAAGTCATGATTATTTTTTAAAAAATATAAAAAAATTTAAGCATCATTAAATTTTTTTTAAATCGCTGTTAGACTAAAACTCAATCAAAAATGCTGGCAAATCAGAGGGGGCAATATGAGGATTTATCAACTCATTTCAGTGATAGAAAGATGTCTTGTTTTACTCGCTTTGACCGCACTCATTGCAAGTCCGGTCTACGCTAAGTCGAGCACAACCGTAATTAGAGGAGGTCTCAGTGAGAGCGTTACCCTGATTAAGGGGACAAATGATTATTCGCTTAAAGGTTGGGCCTGTGTAAAAAATCTAGCGAGCTCAATAAACGTCAGTGTTTATGTTGGAGGGCAAGCTGGATCTGGTGGAGTTCTTCTTGGAACCTATTTAGCCAGTGAACCAAGTAGTGCTGATATTGCCACAAGATGTAATGTTCCAACAGGTTTAAATTATCGTTTTAAAATTCAATTGGCGGCAGACATTGTGGCAAAGTATTCTGGTCAAAATATTTATGTATATGGTCTTGTCCCAGAGGGGATGAGTGGATCTGATACACTTTTAAATCCAGTAACTAACGTCATAATGCCTTCTGTTGTTCCGGGCACAGCTACTCCAACGCCGGTACCGACTCCAACTGCGACACCGGTACCTACTCCAAGTCCAGCGGGGCCACCTTCT